>OIZO01001234.1_pt1 | contig 13834 bp, 15 predicted proteins | sample 1588551 | NCBI WGS metagenome assembly OIZO01 (sample SAMN03283271) | human gut metagenome | biome: human-associated habitat; material: feces | host: Homo sapiens | place: Peru | collected 2012 | reverse complement strand
TCGAATCCCTCCTGGATCACCATGAAAGAAACCCCGCAACCATGCAGGTTGCGGGGTATTTTTGTGTGTAAAAAAAGCGTTTTTAAGTTGTTAATTTTTGCTGTTTTTCGCCCTATTTTCAGCTATTTTTTAGGCGCGTTGGCCCCAGCGTTGGCCCCAAATATAAACTATTCTTTAAGTACCGCGTACACAACCACGCCGCCGGCAACAGCCTGCCATAATAGGCGCTGACGCTCAATGCGCCGCGTCCTGCGCTGCTCCTGTTTGAGCGTTGCTGATAAGCTCATCAAGGATTTGTTTTGCTCGTTGATTATCTGATCTGAGCTCGTCAACGAGCTTTTGGCAATCGCTAACTCCTGCTTTAGCTGACTGATTGAGCTGCTCTGCTGACTCAGCCCGCTGCTCTGCCCGCTCAACAGCTCCTGCAGCTGATTTAACCGCTGCTCCTGCCTGCTGATTAAGCTCTGCAGCTCGGTTAACTTGCTGAGCGGCACGCTCACCATTACCTCCTGCCGGGGCGCCGCCTCTGCTGCTGAGGCAGGTGTACAGGATAAAGCTGCCGACAGCAGCGCACAGACACATAACGCCGATACGATATATCCACCCTTTGTCATACATCCAGCAACCCCCAGTCGATATCATGTCCGGCCAGATAATTATATGTAGCTCTCGCCCTGTTGGCGTAGCCTTGACGGTAAGCGTTGCCGACAGCAGCAGCCACATAATACTCATCAGCAAACACATCCGCCAAAGCGGACAGGTCGTTGACGTTATAGCCCCAGTTCTTGCGGTTGCGGACAAACACTCTCACCACGTTGGTTGACGTAGGGCACCACATCCCCGCATAAATTACGCATTTGCTGTCGCTGATGTACGGCATCAGCGCGTCGACATAATCAAGACAATCGGCTGCCAGTATCTCCAGCTGAGCAGCTCTGCCCTGCTCACTGTCTAGGACCGCACGCAGCTCATCCAGCTCACCGGAGTTAACAATGTCGGAGTAGGTACGGCCGATAAATTTACGGCCGCTGTCAATCCAGCTGAGGAGGTTATCCCCGCGGCCGCCCTCCCACTGGCTCACGCCCATGCTGGGGTAATTGCCGGCAGTGCTACAGCTCACCGAGTCGTATGCGCCCTCGATGCCGGTGGCGATGATGCCGGCAGCCACTTCATGCGCTAAGAGATGTCTAAGGTCCATATTATCACATCCTTTTTTTCTTGATGATGTTGATTAAGCCCTGCACAGCCTCAACGCCGGCAGCGTTGAGATTCTCCACAATGGACAGGAGCTCGGTGGCGGTCAGATAGCCGATGATGGTACTCACTGCCCACGCAGGCTTGCTCAGCTCGACCATAATAAGATCAGCTGTGGCAGCAGCCATTACACAGACAAGGTATACTGCAATTTTGCCCAAAAAGCGATGCTTCATAACTTCGCTTTTAATTTCGCCCGCCTCGCGGGCGCGCTTGATGCCGATGACGGATTTCAGAAACCCTGGGTCGGCCACGCCCTGCGATTTGAGATAAGCATAGCTGATGGCAACCCACTTGGTAAAACAGTCGACAAACACCAGCAAGCTAAATGCGTAAAACAAAATTGCATGCTTATGCAGCAGCAGCACCATGATAGCGGTTGCGGCCGCCTTATAGCTCCAGCCGGTGCCTAAGGTTTTGCCTGCGGTCACCACCGAGTCAAAAAATAATTTGTAATTCATTCTGTCCCTCCCATTCCCTTATAATAATAGCAATATCTTTATAAGGAGTGATTTGATTTGCAAAAACGATTAAAATTGCCAAACGGATTTGGCAGCATAAGCTATTATGGCGATAAACGCCGACGGAAACCATACGTTGCCAAAAAATATATTGGCGGCAAACAGAAACCCATTGGTTACTTTGAGAGCTACGAGGCGGCCCTCTCGTACCTCGTTGCGTATAATCGAGATCCATCATTATTTAATGCCTCCGAGATAACATTTTCTGAGGTGTTCCGGCTCTGGTCGGCCGAGTATTACCCTAAAATCGCCAAGAGCACGCGCGCTAACTATGCGGCAGCTTATCGCCACTGCCAGGCTATCCACACGGCCAAATTTGTCAAGCTGCGGCTGCAGGACCTGCAGGCCATCATCCATGATATGAGTACGGCCGGCGTTGGATACGCCAGCCAGAAGAAATGTAGGCAGCTAATGCACAACCTCTATACATACGCTATCAAATACGAGATCATCCCGGCGACGGCCGATGCCTCACGTTTTGTCGACATTGACCGTAAGGTTACCAAACATCCAAAAAAGCCATTTAATACACGTCAGCTCAACCGCGTTAAAAAGCTGGCCGAGAGCGATGAGCCGTTATCCTGCTGGGCGCAGGCTGTTGTGATGATGATATATGGCGGGCCGAGGACGAGCGAGTTTTTGTCCGTCCTCAAAGCAGACGTCAAGCTCAAGCAGCGCTATTACATCATCAGAGACAGCAAGACCGAGGCAGGCCGTAACAGAGCCGTGCCCATCAGCCGCAAGGCGCTGCCCTATTTTAAGGCTTGGATGGATAAGCCAGGCAAAACGCTCATCACTGTAGATGATGGCGCTGCTCTGTCCTATCATCGCTTTAGGACGCGTTTTGACAACGTCATGGGCGCGACAAGCTGCCATCACACGCCGCATGAGTGCAGGCATACGTGCGCCACGATGCTCGACAACGCCGGAGCAAATGAGACGGCCGTAAAGCGTATCTTAGGCCATGCCAGTCAGGGTATAACCAAGGGCGTGTATACGCACAAATCGCTCCACGAACTCAAAAAGGCAATAGATTTGATATGATTTGTTGCTAACGTGTTGCTTATCCGGTAGGTGCTGGCGCTGTTAAGCCTTGCCGCATCGAGGGCTTGATGTTGCTAGCGTGTTACTCCCCGACAATCATGTTGGGGACATAGCTCAAACCCGCATAGTTACAGGCTTTATCCGCTATCGCACGTCTAAGGTAACAGCCTTAATGGTTGCAACATCACTCGCAGCCTCTACCTTGTCCTTAGCCTCACGATAGGCGATATGTAAGGTGTTGGAGCGTCGAGCGACGGACGCCACAACGGCGCGCAAATCATCAGCCGTAACCTGTATATCTTGATTGTCTGCTGTCGTCCATACAATAGACGCCTTAGGTCCCATTACGTCCAGCGCAATAATAGCAGCTGCTATACGGTCGCGAGCCTTGCTGTCGTAATCGTATAGATGGCCGTCACACGCAATCGGCTCAACCTCCTTGCTGTCGCGCTCAGCCTTAAGCTCAAAAATCTTATGGGCGCGTACGTTTTCGAGCGGCTCCTCAACCTCACCGATGGCTACGCCCAAACATCCCAAATCAGCATCCGATATGCTGAGTGGGATAAACGTGCCATCCTGCCCCATAGCCTCCGACAAATCATAGAGGTTGTTATAGGTATCATCCTTGTATGTATATGTTTTCACGGCCTGCCTCCTTAGTTAAATACAATTTCGACTTTATATTTTTTGCCGACGTTAGCAGCAGTAAACATGCTTGATATATTTGACGGCACACGTTGCACATAGGTATAAAATCCTACTAAGCTACCTTGATATGACATTTTGCCTACTGTCAACTTAACAGTTACACCCGTTTCAAGCGGTGTGATATTAAGGCTGATATTTCGGCTCCCGCTCGTTACGCCTTCTTCTTTAAAAGCCACATCAAGCCAACCGCCGTAATAAGACAACATTACCAATGTTACTGCTCTACCGTCATGTGTAACATCACCTGTAACCTCACCATAATTGCCATTGTTGCGACTATACCCATATTGACCGCTCTGTCGTCCCATGGTCATGATAAAGGCATTATTCCCGGTATCCCCGCCGCTGCCAGCAGATTTTTTAACAAACATCATCCTATTAAGTCCCATGGTTGTCACCTCATGTCAGCTTATTAGCCTGCACGATGCTGGTCAGGCTGCCGTAGCTGTCCTTGGTCATAAGGATGTTGAGTAGCAGGCCTGCGCTGGTGATTGCTAAGTCGGAAGCAGCACCGATATATTTAATCGTGCCGCCGTTGGTGATGGACAGCGCATAATCACCGCCAGCAGTGATGTAGGCCGTAAACACCGTTGACTGATTGCTGCTGAGCAGCGCAGCGAGCGTTGCAAGGTTAAGGGCAAACGCCCCTGTTGCATAATAAGAGGCGGCTGAGGTAGATGGGCTAACCGAATTGGTGCTGCTGTAAGGTGCTGAGTATTGCTCATAGCCAAGCGTCGCAAGGTTAAACGTTTGCTGCGCTCTCCACAAGTTTTGTCCGGATGTTGTGACAAAATCGGCAAGGTCTGATGTGTTAGCTTTGCCGCCAATAGCCGTCTGCACAAACGCCGTGGTAGCTATCTGCGTGTTATTGGTTCCGGCAGCAGCCGTCGGTGCTGTCGGCGCTCCGGTCAGCCGTGCCCCACCGTTCCAGCCGTTGCCGTTGATGTTACCGACAAGGACAGCTCCAGATTTTGTACCTGTGGTGCATTGATAAAAGTTCCAGTTCGCATCATACTCGTAGAAGTCGACGCTATCGTGCCCGGAGTAGCCAAAATCTATAGCGTGATAGTAGGTATTAGCATCGCCCTCGCCGCGGAATTTGCGGCACTGAAAATAGTTAGCTGCCCCTGTGCCTGTCTGGAAATTAGGTGCTGTGATGCCACCAGTGACTGTACCGCCAGTTAAAGGCAGGTAATCGCCCGAACCGCCGCCCATGTTGGCTATCGCCTCGGTGACTACCTTGTTTTGGACAGGATTTGTGCTGGTGGTCGACAGCTCAGCATCAATGTTAACCTTTTGCATCAGGCCTACAATAGGGTTGCCGTCTGCACCTGTTGCCTTTACTCCCTCTGCCAAATCGGCAGCGGTGACGGTATCACCGGTAAGGTCTACCAGCGTGATACCGTCATATATAACTTTATTCACTGCCATTTTTCAGCCTCCTCAGCCTATGGTAACGGTTTTTCCGCCCTGAGCATTGTCGCTCTCGTTGTACGGGATTGGCTCTACGGTAACCTGAGTAAGGTAATTAAATCCCTGAGTGCTGTCCGGCAGGATGGTCTGCGCCGTGGTCTTAGGTGTAGCAGTCTTAGCCTGCGCCTTAGCGCCCTCAGTGCCGCTCATAGTGCCGGTAACGCCTAAAATGCTCACGCCGGCGCGGATATTGGTAGCGATAATCTTGGCTTGTTCGGTGCTGGAGATGGTTACCTTGCCTGCGCCATCATGATAGCCGATAGGGATGCTGTACGCCTCAGCCTTTTTGCTAATCACGCCGGTAACCGCACCATTGTTTCTCATTTCGCCGGTAACCTTGATTTTATTGACGTAAGCAGTCTTTCCACTCAGGATTTCTGCGCTGGCAGCAGTCGCATCGCTGGTGTCAGCGTCATAGGTGCAGGCACCGGTAATAGCCGCGCCGCTCTTGTCATGTGCGATAACGCCGCTAAGCAGCTTATCAGCGGTAACGGTATCGCTGGTCAAATCAATCAGCGTTTTGCCGCCATACACAACTTTAGATATAGTTTTTTCAGCCATAGATTTCGACCTCTCTTTCATCTCCTATGTAGATTGTAATACCATCCGACAGATTAGATGTTTCATAGTACGGTATTTTTTCTACGGTAATATTTTTGACTAAGTGTTTGTTGGCTGTCGGCAGCTCCTGTGCCTCATGCGCTGCAGAGTGTACCGTATAGGCTCCATCGTACAACTCAGCGCCGATAACCGACCTTGCCGACAATGTCCCGTGCAGGTTGGCTCTGCCGGGTGACAATGTACCATGCAGCTCACCTTTGGCAGCTGTCAGCGTACCATGTAACCTCATTAGTAGGTCACCTCCTCCATTAGCAAGAACTCATGCGGCGGAATCACTGTATCAACGTAGCCGTCAGCACGTTTGAGCTCGATATCATAGACATACGCTCCAAACGTCAGCCCCTCGGTATCGGCTGGTTTGATATCCAGCTCGCCGTCAGCAATGATTTTTTGCAGGACGATAGCGGGATTTCTGGCGGCTCTTCTGAGCGTAAACGTCAGCACGTCGCCACCGGTCAGCTCAACAGGGCTGCCGTCGGTATCGGTGATGCTGATTGTAAAAACACCGCTGTCACCCCTGATCATGCTGATGTTGTTGTTGTCAACCTTAAACATGGCATATCACCTCCTATAACTTGATTGCATCAACCTCGGCAACAGTCTTGCAGGCGTTAACCTCTGCCTGCAGCTGCCAGCCTGCCTGCTTGCAGCTGCCGATATGCATGGACAGGTCAGCCATCCATTGCATCACCTGCTGCGGATTGAGCAGATACACAGCCTTGCTGTCCTTGCCATCAGCTACGCCACGTACGGGGCAGCCGTCGGGATATTTTTCCGCAAACAGCGGTGTGCCGACGTTGAGGGCGATGCCCTGCATGGTAAGCTGGGTATCTACATCACTGTCATAACGCACAGGCTCGCCGCTGGCGCTGCTGACAAAACCGCCCGTGATGTTGGCTGCTGTCCGTTGGTTGACCTCAGCGAGTTTTGCCTGCTTAGCCGCAGGCAGCAGCTCTGCATCGGTAGGAGCAGGCTTAGGATATACGCTGCCGTCATCAGCGATGAGGTATTCGCCGTTGGCATTGCCAATGAGCTTGTTAAAATCATCGTGGCTGACAATGACATAGCCTTGTTTAAGGTAATCGGCGATTTGAGCTTCGTCATATTCAACGGCTAATTTGGTATCTTTTCTGTTGCCATTTTCCGGCAGGATAAGATATTGATTTACACGTTTATCGTTCATATTTTTTCCTTTCTACGCCCTTTGGGGCGGTTTTAGATTTGCAGTGGGGAGTTTATACAACTGGCACGCATAATGTTACCATAACACTGCCTATAGCTACATCCGTGACATATGCAGTGATAGCGGTGGCGCGCACAGAAAATAACTATGGCTGCTCGGGCTCTCAAAGTTGCCAATATGTCTCAAACGTAACCAACAAGACGTTTCAAGCGGGCTCTTACGATACAGGCAACGGCTATGCTGGATTTTGGTGGATAGCCATCAGCAAAGCCTAAGCCTTACCAAAAGCACACCAATTAAAGCCTGCATAACCATTGCCGCTGTCGTACATATTGGCGACAAAGCTCTTATTGTTTTGCGATTTTACCCCGAAATTGCTGTTGCTGCCGCTTAAAACACTGCTACTTTTCGGAACACCGACAACACTGTATAAGACACCGAACGCAATAGGAAACGTTACCGTGGTATCTCGGTGAGCCACGTCGCTATTTCCCCACTGCTAAACGCCTATAGCCAACAAGAAGAAAGATATATCCTCATTCAAGCTCATATATCCCTGCCATTTGTTTAACGAGTAGGATGTAGTCTTAAAAGCGTTATAAGCTGCATTGTTAGAACCGCCACTACGCATAGCAAGCTGGATGCTAAACACGGCTGACTTAAAAGATTGCGGGTATGTCCATGTATAACTAGCTGAACCGCCACCGCTAAGAAATCCCCACTGCACTACATGCCAACAGCTATCCAAAGAGCGGTATCATTTGCGCCCCAACTTGATGCTGTTGCTGCTGTAAACGAGCTGCGTGTGATAGCCTGTAATGACAGCGGCTTCTGCCAATAAGACGAGGCATCACGTAGTACATATGTTGCTACTACCGCTAAGCAGCGCGACGGAAACGTAACAGGGTACGCTGTTGCGTAACCGTTTTGTGTAGCAGTTCCCCACTGCAGAATTAGCCCGTTGCTAAATTTAACATAGCCGTTTTGCGCAAGGTTGGCTGCGACGATACCGCCGCCCGTTGTTGCGTTAGCCAATTCACTCTTTAGGATGTAGTCAAGCACGCCGTTGGAAAAAACGGGGATTTTATCGTCCGTTGTGTTGTGGTTAAGCCTAAACGTATAACCGCCAGCGTACAACTTGCCGTCCTTGTAGTAGATAGGCTGGCTGCTGGAGCCGATGGAGCCGCTGCCGATTAACGCTTTGAGCAATGCGTCGGCGCTGGCAGCGCTCACACCTGTGCCGCCGTACTCTTTCGGCAGGACGTTATCCCTGCCAAACAACGCCGTGATTTTGCTCTGCACGAGGGCAAAAATTTTAGACACATTGCCGATGTTGAGCAGATGTGATGCCTCAGCGCTCCTGCCATCATGGGCGTTTTGCACATCGGTGTCGGTCGCCAGCGCATAACTATAAGCAAGGCGCATCTCCCATGTACAATAATTATCAACAACTGTTGTTTCGTTGCCCGTCCACGTTGGCTCAACGTTGGATGTAGCGCCTGCAATAACGCAGACGGCTACAAGTCCCGGCGGCATGGAGGGCGATGCTACAAGGTCGCCCACCTTGTATTGTGTTTCCGGCTGCCAAAGGCGGTCGGTCAGCGCCTTGGCCAGCTCGTTTTGATTACTGAGATAATCTTGCATGTCAGCATCCGTTGTCGGGTTGCTGTCACCGGGATAACGATTGTAATTCCTAAAATCCAAAATCTTGGGTAATGACATTTAGCATCACTCCTTTCTTAACCGTTCTTTATAAGGTATGGCAGGCTGTTCCATGCGGTCACGCCGTCGCCTACCTTTAAGTTACATTTACCGCCGCTCAGCTTCTCGATGCCAAATTCCCCTGCACCCAGCACGGGGTTGACTGATTGCCAGCTGGCGGCTGTGTCAATGCGGTTATAACTCTTGCCCTGTTTCTCGTCGAGGACAAAAACGCCATCTACAGCCATCAAATTACCTCCTTTTCAAAACCTTGCCATGTAATGTTTGCCGTTACGGCCACGGGGTCACGGCTCCACCCTGCATCATTGTTGATGCGGTAAAAACGTATCCTGCATGGCGTACGGCTCACGATATCTAGCTGATATGTGCCCTGTAGCGTGCTGCTGATAGAGTCAATCTTGACAGCCGTTGTCTGATAGTTAGGCGTAACTATCGGCAGCTCCAATCCCTCAGCAGGGATAGCGAGCTTTTCAAAATGTTCCTCCCTGTCCGGTACGTCGATAACGGCAATCAGCTTCTTGAGGACCGTTTCCTCGCTGCCGGACGGAGCCTCAAACCGCAATGATATACGCTCACCGGCGTTGACTTTAAATTTAGTCGAGTATTGCTTATAGATGTTGTCGCGGTCAATAACCTTATAAAGGATGTTGGCTGCATTGACGATATCATACAGCACGTAAAAATTACCGGATGCTGGGGCTGTCAGCGTTGCCTCAACATAAAAATCCTGGTACATCAGAGAGCCCCAAAAATTAGCCGTTGGGCTGTCCCAATAGTAATTGCTAGGCGCGATGTAATGGGTGCTGTTTTGCTTGCTATGGATGTAGCCGTCAAGCATTACGGAGCCGCTGGTTCGGATGTTGCTCCAATGGTTGCTGCTAAAATCCAACTTATACAGCACGTTGTCCTCTAAAGGCTCACCGAAGTCGACCAGGCACGTTGCAAAACTGGCGCTCTCCTGCCCCGCATTGTCTACGGCCTTAATCATTATCGTATGCACGCCCTGACGGACGGTGGCTGTTTCATACGGCTGGGCGGTAATCAGACCGTCCTGCACGAGGAAACCTGTGTTCCAGTTCGCGACGCTCCCTTGGATATATTTAAATCTAAAGCCTGCGATATCGTTGGGGTTGGGGTAATCAAAATCCCAGTAATAACGGCGTGTGCCGTTATGCAGCACCTCAACATCAAGCTTGGTGACGTTAGGCGGCAGCTCATCTGAGCCCTCGCTTACCGGTCCGCATACAGCGCCGCTGCTCTGCTTTAACCGGTAATTGGTAATAACCTTGACATAGTAGACCGTATAGGCCGTCACATCAGCCTCAGCCGACATGTTGGTGGTTGTTGTCAGCATGCTCCATGTCCTGCCGGTGTCTTTGGACAGCAGGACAGTAAAGCTGTCAGCCTGCGCTCCCTCGGGCATCGCCCAGCTGATATACAGATGGCTCATCTGTCTGCCGAGCTTATCTTTCCAACCGACCTGATGCGCATCAAGGTTGATAACATCAACGGCGTTGGGGTCGGTGATGAGCGTTGTGTCTTTCGGCGGGATGGTATAATTCTCGTCAAAAATTCCGTTAGCGTACTCGATAGCGGTTATGGTGTATTCGAGGTCTTTGCTGCGGGTTATGCCGGTAACCGTAAACGGTTTGACAACAGCATTAACCTTGCCGATGCTAAACAAATCGCCGTCCTCTGCATGGATTTTGTTGCCGACAGCCACAGCCTTGACCTCGCCATACGTTCCGGATAAGCCCGTCAGGCTGTAGGTAGTCAGGGTGTTATCAGCGCTGCTGCGTATCATCAGCGCATAGTCGCTTGCGTTAGCGCCGCCACTCTCGACAAATTCCATTTTTGCATTACGGATAATAACCTTGCCGGTGGTACAGCCCTGTACATATACGCCGACAGCCTCGATGCTGCTGATTTCCGACACGTCCTCAGGGATTTCCACCAGCGAGTCGAGCTGTATGGTCTTGGTGATAAGCGACGTTGTTGTAATTACGTCCCACGCTCCGACGTAATTATATTGACCGCTGGTTGTCGCATAATACATCTCGAGGCCAGCACGCCTAAAGCCTGTCGACCTCGTAAACGCTGCGTTGATATACTCAACCTCACAGGTTACTCTTACTGTACATTTGCCAAAACGCTCAGCAACGCCGGGTTTTAACGTCTGATAACCGATAACGCTTGATGTCTGGCCAGCTATATATGTTGCCTCGGTAACCACCGGATACAGCAGGTTGTCACGTGCAGGGCTCAGTTGCAGCTCATCCGGATCAATAGGCAGGATAACGCTGCCATCATCGAGCGTCTCCAGCACGCGGCCGGAAATGGACCATTGCGGTACATCATGGGCAACTTGGATAACATCACCCACCATGCAGCCGATTGCCTCAACGTCAGCTTTAAAACTGATTGTCTTGGTCAGCAATCGATTGCAATAGAGCTGGTATTTGCCCTCGCGATATGCCTGCTCATAGCTGGTTATGCCGTGCATAGCTATCTGCGTAGGCTGGTTAGGGATATCAAGAGCATCGTAATCCTCGGAGTAGATTGTGAGCGTGGTTTTTTCGTATTCCTTTTCTGCGTCGACATAAGTCAGCTCTATGCTGTCTGCCCTCTCATCGGTCGAGAGATAGGACAGGCTGAAGCTCCCCTGCACGATGTTGCCCATCGTAAAGAGCTGCACAGGCTGAGTAGCATGATCATATATGCAGCCAAATTTGGTGCCAAACTGCACCACCATGCCACGGCCAACAGGGGCAATGTCTTGGTTAACAATCGTCCAAAAATCTTTGAGGGTGGTCACCTCGAGGTTGATTTTAAGGTTGAGCCTGTCGCAGTTATCAGCCCAGCGTTTAAATTGGTCATAGAGCATCAACTCTTTAGGCACACCCTTATACTCATAGACATACTCATGGTTATTTATATCAATGAGGCGCTCAGCTCCATGGATAAAATCATACGCTGCCCACGCGGGGTTATTGGCCGCCTTGGCCTCATAGGCCTGCGTAGTAGGGTTCCATGCATAAATTGTTGCACGCTCTTTGATAAATTCGAGCTGTGGTTGACCTCCGCTTAGTTGGTCGGTTGCCTTGGCCTTGATGCCCAGGAGGGCCACACCCGGATAACAAAAATCGTCATAGATAACACTGCTGAGCTGCGTCCACCAGATGCGCACGGCATCACGGCTGCTGTCGATTTCTGCGCTGCGGTCGGTAACGGTCACGCGCACCTTGTATCGGCCTGCCGGCAGGTTGTCGACTCTAAATTGACGGCGGACGTTGCCAGCCTTTGCGCCGGTGATACGGTTTTCAGAGTCCGCCATTTCAATGGTGTATAAGCCCTTGGATGCAGCCAGCAGCTTGGCTTTGTCAAACCTAAAACCATAGATATCGATTGTGCCGGTGTCGCCTTTGGTAATGGTCTTGCTCTCCCCGTCAAAGATTTTCTCCCCTACTCTGACGCTTATCTGATTATCTATGACATAGCCATCAGAGTCTTTTGCAGATGATATTATTACTCTGTATTTGTCATTGCGTCGCGAGCTGTCGACTACTACGGCACCCAGCGCGTTATTTTTGGCATAGCGTCCTGCTTGCACAAAGGTTGTCCAGTCATCAGAGCCTACAAGAGCATACTGAGCTTGGATATCTACCCAAGCTGTGCCCAGAGAGCCGTTATCGTTGGCATGGTAGAGGCCGTTTTGGCATTCCACCTCGATGATGATACCCTCGGTACTGTTGCCCTCTAGCTGGTCCGTACGCCACTCATTGTTGGCTATCTCGTAGGCTACGGATTTTGTCAGGATTGTATCGTTAAAATTTTGGATAACATCCTGATCGTTTGTGCCGTTGCGGATATCAAGGGTAACGCTCTCGTAATTTTCCACGGGATTGCTGTTGAGTTTGATATCAGAGATAGACAGCTCGCCCTCGCCTGCAGCAACGAGCCAATTAAAATATTGGTCGTTGCCGTCATTACTGGTAAATTTCATGATGGATTGCCCGCCACTTTTGACTTTTCCGTAGGTAATGGCGATGCCGTTGCCTTGGCCATCCATCGTGTTGACGCCACTCCAGCTGTAAGTCGGGTCCTCTTTGTCGCCGTACTTGCCCGCGTCAATTTTTGGGGCAAAAAAACGACTCACAAGGCAGTTGCCTAAAAACATGACGGCTGCAGCGCCGATGTAGGATGCAGCGCCCCACGCAGCACCGCCAGCAAAAAACGAGCCGCCGCCAACAGCTAGGAGGTTGCCTACGCCCATGGCCACAACAGACAGAGCTATAACAGCGATAAGGCCTAGGATAGATTTACCACCTTTGGCTACTTTTGGCATGACAACAATAACGCTGTCATGTTTAACCGGCAGTTTGCTGATATCCTCAACAACGGCATCAACCTTGCGGCCGTCAATTTGTATCCATGCTTCCTGATTTGGGAGCTGTTGGGTAAACTCCTCAGTATAAAAATTCAGAGGCCTGTCTGCGGCCTCTGATAACTTGATAACGCGGTCGCGGGCAGGGCTAAACGGATTTTTAACAAATATGACTTTGACCATCTAACCTACCTCCTAACCGATAAATTTGTAAATGCCAACGACCTGTTTATTCCAGGGCGGGGCTGTGATGGAGCTAACGCACACGCCGATGCGCTCACGCGTATGGATAAATTTGCCGTCACCGATGTAAACGCCGGTATGGTTAACGCAGCCTGGCGGCGCATTAAACCGCAGACCTACCAGCGCCGGTACAGGTATCGGCTCGCCATGCTTATAGTCAACCTCCTGCCATCTGCCGTCGGCAACAGCACCGCGATAGATAGCGTTGATTTTGGCTTTATCGTCAACACAGCACCAATACTCGCCGATATTCTTGCCGTATCTGGCAAAAATCTCCTTGGTAAGGCCATAACAGTCATAGCCTGCCTTGCTCCGGCCGTCCTGCACAAATGGCGTACCAATCAAATCACTATAATCAATCATACATATACGCCTCCTTGCGGGATGCCCGGAAATGCTCCAAAGCGCTTGCTATTGCCACGCTCACGGCAATCGGCTAACGTGTGGTTGCATGTGGCAAGGTTGCTCGTACAGCCGCAGCGCACGCTCTTATATTTAAATGGGCAGGTATTTTTGAGATACCTGCGCCATGGGCGGCGGCTTTTTGTGCTGTACGCATTGCCCAGGCTAAAGCTCACCTTGCTCTCGGTAACCGTGGTCGATTTAACGCTAAAATACTCCTCAAAATCAGGCTCTGTTGCTGTCAGATCATCACTACGTACGCAGCGCAGGATAACTTTG
>OIZO01001232.1_pt1 | contig 13850 bp, 12 predicted proteins | sample 1588551 | NCBI WGS metagenome assembly OIZO01 (sample SAMN03283271) | human gut metagenome | biome: human-associated habitat; material: feces | host: Homo sapiens | place: Peru | collected 2012 | reverse complement strand
AAAGTACTTGGCTGGAAGCGGCCTGGGAGGATAGATAGCTGCCGGTTAGAAAAAAGACATGTCATGTGACATGTCTTTTTTCTTTTACCGTCAGCTATCTTATGAACAGCAGCGGGCCTGGCTGCCCAGCCGCCGCATTTGAAGGAGCATGCGACGCGCAAATGCGTTAGCGGCGAGGCGTGTCGAAATGCAGGTTTACCTGCATTTTGACTGAGGATAGATTCTTATATTACGCAGAGAAGTATATTGCGTAGTCTACGACCGAATAGGGAGTATTTTTGGAGGGATAGATAGCCATGCTTGAAGGAGTGAAACGACGCGCAAGCATGTGTCAGGCCTTCTACCGCACTTTTTATCTTCGCGAGAGATATATCGTTCCGGTCAGGAGCAATTTTCCAGTGCCCAAAGGGCACAACGCAAATTTCGCATGGAACCAGGACAAAGTGCCGCAAAACTCGCGCGAAGCTAAAAGATTCTTCAATATAAGTTAAGTTTAGCGCTCAAACAGTTGCGACACTTCTATGGTTCCAAATGCTTATTCGCTAAAATTGCTATTCCTTGCACGATATTACCCCTCGCTCAATTAATTTGCTTTCTTATCAATCAGCATCGTTCTGCAGAATTACTTTGATAAAAAAGAGATTGATACAACTATCTATCCTCAAAAACTTCTCATAAACTTCAAAGCGCCCCGATTTATATTTCTGTGAATCAGGGCGCTTTTTATATCCTAACAGATGACGTTCTGACTAAATCCTTACTTTAAATATTTTTGGATTAACTCCATATCAGGTGTTGTGTAATAAGTATTTTGGTTTGTGAAAATAACGAAGCCAGGTTTGCTTCCTGCAGGTTTTTTTACAAAGCGTCTTTGTACGCAGTCGACAGGAACATTACTGCCGTTGCGCGCTTTGCTGAAATATGCTGTCAGCTGCACAGCAAGATTAATATCCTCCTGACGTGCTTCCGGCAGTGACGTTTTTAAAATAACGTGCGAACCGGGGATATCCTTGGTATGGAACCATAAATCCTTCGGATTGCCCAATGTAAAGGTAACATAATCGTTCTGCTTATTATTCTTACCGATATATAAATCTGCTTCAGGATTTAAACGGATATGCAGAGGCTGTGATTTTTGCAGTCCGGCATTTTTCTTCTTTTTATTTGTGTCTTTAAGCAAACCGCTGCCAAGCATTTCCTGATTGATTTCCTCAATTTCTTCCTTCGTTGTAGCGGTAAGCAGCGAAGCGTCCAGGCTTTCCAGATAAGCAAGCATTTCTTCTGTAGATTCCTGCTGGATACGCACCTCGGTTTGAGCGCGCTTGTACTTATTGTAGCGCTTGTAATAGGCCTGTGCGTTTTCCGTAGGCGAAAGTATGGGGGAAAGGCTGACAGTAACCGGTTCGCCGTCATAAATATTAATCAGCTCGGCGCTTGTCTGGCCTTTTTTTATCTGATAGATATTGGTCATGATAGTATCTGCCAGCATACGCTGTTCCTCTGCATTGGCAGCATTAGCTAAATCTTCTTGCAGAGCCTGCAGCTTTTTCTTAAGTTTGGCGGTTTCGCTGTTCACCAGCTTTTGCAGCTGTTCATGGCGCGGCAGCTGGATAGGCTTAAGGCTGACAGCAAAATTCAGCGCACTGTTGATATCGGTAAATTCTTTAACCTGCATGCCTTCCTGCACATTCTGCGGAGACAATACCAGCAAGGTTTTTACCTGATTAGTACGGCTGATGAGCGCATAGACAGGATGCTTGGCGGCCTGCAACTGCATATCTGCCTGCAGCTTGCCGATAACCTGCGCCAGGGACTGGCAGGCGGAGGTTTCCAGACGTACCTCCTGCGGCAGGATATCCGCAGCGGCTAAAAGCTCTAGCGTCGTCATTTTGCCGACACCGGTGGTAGCACTGATAAAGGCCTTGGCGAAGTTGGCTGCAGGTAGATTGTTGGCAGTCTGCACAATTTTTGCCGGGTCATCAGTCAAAAGGTTAAGTCCTTCCTGCGGCGGGGGGGCAATATAGGCTTTTCCCGGCAGGATGGTACGATAGCTGCTCTGTGCTGCGCTTACATGCTTCAAAGAGTCGATAATAATATCATCCTGCGTAAGAATGATATTGCTGTTTTTACCGGTAAGCTCAAAAATCAGCTTTTTGGTAATAATTTTACTGGAAGCGCCTAAAAGATCGATTTCCAGCGTAATAATGCGGTCCAGGCCGCTTTGGCTGATTTTCGTGATGCGTCCTTCTTCCAGATGCTTGCGCAGAAGCATGCAGAAGGTGGGCGGAGTTTCCGGATTTTCCGGCAGCTGCTGCGGCAGATAAAGCACACAGCTGCCGTTATGCATATCCGCTAGCAGGCTGCTAGTATCGCGTGTTCTGCGGACGAGCAGCAGAAGTGACTGCGGATTAGGCATATATACCTTATATATTTTGCTGCCCAGCAGTTCTTCGTTTAATGTATCTGTAAGCAGCTTTAAAGTTAAGCCTTCAATGTTCATAGGGACTCCTTTCGGTGCAGGCTAGGCAAAGTTTTTTGAACCTGCGGGAAGACAATGCTAATTTATTATTTATCATATTATACTCCATTACCTGCAACAAGTATAGCAAAACAAAAATGGGCCATTTCTTTATCTATGCGACGAAAAACGAAGAAAAATGCTGAAATCATTAGAGAAATATGGTATAATAGATTTTCAAGATAAGATTGAAGCAAAAAATACTTATCTTTTAAGCTGAAATAACATCACCACTTGCTGGGTGAGGATGAAGGAGGAAGCCTGTGTTAAAAAGTATGACCGGTTTCGGCCGTGGTTCCTACGAGGATGCAGATTTTTCTGTTAACATTGAAATGAAAACCGTGAACCACCGGTATAACGAGGTTGCTATCCGTTTACCGCGATTTTTGAATCCTTTGGAGGATAAAATCCGTAAAACTATTTTAAAAACCGTTAGCCGTGGACGTATTGATGTGTTTATTACTGCTGATTATAATGTCAGCGGCAACTGCACTCTGAAGGTTGATAAAAACCTTGCTGCTGCCTATCATAAGGCATTGCAGGAGGTAGGCGTTGCTATCGGAGCCGACGCTGCAGGCATTAACGCTGCTGCAGAAATTCTCTATTTATCAAAATGCCCTGACGTGATTAACGTTAAGGAAGGCTTTTTTGATGTAGAAAGCGTTTGGCCTAAGGTTGAGCAGGCTGTTGAGCAGGCTGTTGCTAATCTGGTAGCTATGCGCGAAACCGAGGGTGGCAATATCTACGGTGATTTCATTTACCGTGCTGATCTGATTGCTGAAAAGTTGGCACAGATTGAGGAGCGTTCTCCCTTAGTTGTGGAAGAATACCAGGTTAAGCTGCAGGAACGTCTGACCAATCTTCTGGCTGACAATAATATCAAGGTTGAACCGGAGCGTCTGCTGCAGGAGGTTGCAATTTTTGCTGACCGCACCAGCATTACGGAAGAAATTGTCCGCTTGAAGAGCCATATCAAGCAATTCAAGACCATTATTGCTTCCGACCAGCCGGTAGGACGTAAGCTCGACTTCCTTATCCAGGAATTCAACCGTGAAGCAAACACCATTGCTTCCAAAGCAAATGATTATACTATGGCGCAGATTGTTGTAGAAATTAAGGCGGAAATAGAAAAAATCCGTGAGCAGATTCAGAACATCGAATAAAACTGGAGGAAGTTATGGATATAAAGCTAGTGAATATCGGCTTTGGCAACATTGTTGCAGCCAATCGCATTATTTCTATTATCAGTCCGGAATCAGCACCGATTAAACGTATTATTCAGGAAGCCCGTGACAAGGGTATGCTGGTTGATGCAACGTATGGACGTCGTACCCGTGCTGTAGTTGTTGTGGATAGCGGTCATATCATTCTGTCTGCGGTACAGCCGGAAACCGTGGCCAACCGTCTGGTAGCACAAACTGCAGAGACTGAAGAAGAGGAGTAATTGGATAATGAGCAATAACGTTGATAATGTTACTCCGAAGGGAGTACTTCTTGTAGTGTCCGGTCCGTCGGGAGCAGGCAAAGGAACTATTTGCCAGATGCTGAGAGACCAACTGCCGGATTTAGGTTATTCTATTTCTGTAACCACACGCGCACCGCGCACGGGTGAGGTTGACGGAGAAAGCTATTTCTTCAAGACAATTCCCGAAGTAAAGCAGATGATAGAAAAGGGCGAGCTGCTGGAATATGCCGAGGTATACGGTAACTATTACGGCACACCGCGCAAATACGTGGAAGAGCAGCTGGAATCCGGACGTGACGTACTGCTGGAGATTGATATCCAGGGTGCCTTGCAGATTAAAAAGCGCTTTCCGGAGGGCGTCTTTGTTTTCATCGTACCTCCTTCCTTAGATGAGCTTTCCGCACGTATTTATAAACGTGGTACCGACAGCGAGGATGTTATTAAGCGCCGTATGGCTTCCGCAGCCAGCGAGCTGACCTACGCTGCAGAATATGATTATATCATCATTAATGATATTGCGGAAAAGGCAGCGCAAAAGGTGCTGACAATTATGGAGGCTGAGCGTTACCGCGTAGCCAGAACATATTTTATTGTTGATAAGATTTGTAAAGCTAAAAAATAAATTTACATTATGCAGCAGTCTGCTGTGTGAACCATGAAATACTTAAAGGAGTGATTCTATAATGTCTATGGTAGATCCGTCTATTGACTATTTGGCAGAAAAAGTAGATAGCAAATACACTTTGGTTATTTTGGCAGCAAAAAGAGCACGCGAGCTCACTATTCCCGGCGTAAATTCCGCGGAAAAAGAGGTCAGCGCTGCGCTGAAGGAAATTGCTAACGATACTATTACCTACGAGCGTACTAAAAACGTATAACAGCGGGAGGGTAAAACCTTGTTAAAGGGCAAAAAAATTGTTTTGGGAGTAACCGGCGGTATTGCCGTTTATAAGGCTGTAGATCTTGTCAGCCGTCTGCGCAAGCAGGGCTGCGAAGTGCGTGTTGTCATGACTGAGCATGCGCAGCAGTTTGTTACTCCGTTAACCTTCAAGGAAATCAGCGGTAATGCTGTTGCTACCAGCATGTGGAACAGCAATCAGGAATTTAATGTTGAGCATATTGCTTTGGCAAATTGGGCAGACGCTTTCTTAGTTGCGCCTGCTACCGCTAATATTCTGGCTAAAATGACATATGGCATTGCGGATGATCTGCTGAGCACTACGCTTTTGGCAGCTCAGGCACCGATAGTTGTCTGCCCTGCAATGAATACCGGTATGTATCTTAATGCTGCAACTCAGGAAAATATCGCTAAGCTGCAAAGCCGCGGTATTACTGTAATGCCGCCTGCTTCCGGTCATCTTGCCTGCGGCACCAGCGGCCCCGGCCGTCTGCCTGAACCGCAGCAGATTGTGGAGTTTATGAGCAGCTTTTTTGCCGGCCGTGAGGGCGATCTGCGTGGCCTGAAGGTACTCGTTACCGCAGCAGGTACACGTGAACCGATTGACCCCGTCCGCTTTGTCGGCAACCGTTCCAGCGGCAAGATGGGCTATGCCGTAGCTCAGATGGCTGCCGAGCGCGGCGCTGAGGTATTGCTTATCAGCGGTCCTTCTGCGCTTGCTGTACCGCCTAATGTGAAGGCCGTGCAGGTTGAATCGACCAATGAAATGCTGGAGGCCTGCCTTACAGCCTACGATGCAGTTGATATTGTTATCAAGGCAGCGGCAGTTGCCGATTATCGTCCGCGTGATGTGGCAGACCAAAAGATTAAGAAGAAAACAGATGATGCTCTGACTGTAGTTATGGATAAAAATCCGGATATCCTCAAAACCCTGGGCGCTAAGAAAACGCATCAGGTTTTAGTTGGTTTTGCTGCAGAAACGCAAAATCTGTTGGCTAATGCCCGCGAAAAGGTAGTTAAAAAGAATCTTGATATGATTGTAGCCAACGATGTTACGGCTGCCGGTGCCGGTTTCAATTCCGATACCAATATCGTTAAGTTCCTTTATGCCAACGGCGATGTATGCGAGCTGGAGCAGATGCCTAAGGTTGATGTGGCGAATCGTATTTTGGACGAGGCGTTGCGTATTCGTAACGAGCGCGACTGATAGAGCGCGTATAAGACCGCAGCTGCGTTATGAATGTTTTCGACGTAGCAGTAGTATGCTGTTGTCGCAATCATATAGCATCTGCAGCCTTCTCCGCACTCTTTGGAGTGATGTTTGTAAGGCCGCATCTGCGTCATGACTGCTCCTCGACGTACTAGCAGTACGCCATCGTCGCAATCATATAGCATCTGTAGCCTTCTCCGCACTCTTTGAGGTTAGTGTAAGAGTATAAGACTGCATTTACGTCGTGACTATCTATATAATAGAATTAAATTCTATTTAGCATCTGCGGTTGTGAAAAAGGCGTTTTCACATATTTTTCGTAAAAAAGTGCTTGTCATTATCTTGATTTTGTTATATAATGGCATCTGTAACCAATTTAATACAACTCATCAAGAGCGATGGAGGGAATGGCCCTGTGAAGTCGCAGCAACCATTGCAGTGTGACAGCTGTAAAACGGTGCTAAGTCCTGCAGTTTATCTGTAAGATGAGAATGCTAAGAGTAATAATTTAAGGCGTTCTCATAATGAGAACGCCTTTTCTTATACCATCTAAACACTCTCAACAACGTTTTTTGTTTATGAAAGGAGCTACCAATGAGAAAATTATTTACTTCCGAATCCGTTACCGAAGGTCATCCTGATAAAATCGCAGACCAAATTTCCGATGCAGTGCTTGATGCTATTCTGACTCAAGATCCCAAAGGCCGTGTTGCTTGCGAAACTATCGTTACTACCGGTCAGGTTCACATTTTCGGTGAAATTTCTACCCAATGCTATGTTGATATCGCACACATTGCCCGCGAAACCATCAACAATATCGGTTACAACCGCGCTAAATTCGGTTTTGACGGCAACACCTGCGGTGTGCTGATTTCCATCGACGAGCAGTCCCCTGATATCGCTATGGGCGTTGACAAAGCGCTGGAAGCTAAGGAAGGCCAAGCTGCTGAGGAAGAAACCGGTGCCGGCGACCAAGGCATGATGTTCGGTTATGCAACCAACGAAACCGAAAGCTACATGCCGATGCCTGCATATCTGGCTAACAAGCTGGCTCTGCAGCTGACTAAGGTTCGTAAGGAAGGCGTGCTGCCTTACCTGCGTCCGGACGGCAAAACTCAGGTTACCGTTGAATATGACGACGGCAAACCTGTTCGTGTAGATACTATCGTTATTTCTTCCCAACATGCACCGGAAGTTTCCAACGAGCAGATTCGCAAAGATATTATCGAAAAGGTTATTGCACCGATTGTTCCCGCAGAAATGTTGGATGCGGAAACCAAATACTACATCAACCCGACCGGCCGTTTCGTTATCGGCGGTCCTCAAGGTGACGCTGGTCTGACCGGCCGTAAAATCATCGTTGATACCTATGGCGGTATGGCTCGTCACGGCGGCGGTGCTTTCAGCGGCAAGGACCCCTCTAAGGTTGACCGCAGTGCTGCTTACGCTGCACGTCACGTTGCTAAAAATATCGTTGCCGCAGGTCTAGCTGACAAATGCGAAATCCAGCTGGCATACGCTATCGGTGTAGCACATCCGGTTTCCGTTCTGGTTGAAACCTTCGGCACCGGCAAAATCAGCGAAGACAAGATTGCTGAGCTGGTTCGCAAAAACTTCTCCCTGAGCCCGACCGGCATTATCCGTGAGCTGGATCTGCTGCGTCCTATCTACAAGCAAACTGCTGCTTATGGTCATTTCGGCCGTACCGATGTAGATCTGCCGTGGGAGCATACCGAAAAGGCTGCTGCACTGCGCGAGCAGGCAGGCCTGTAAGCTTAACTTAAAACTGTCGAAAGCACGCTGTCCGCAGCGTGCTTTTTCTATGCCTGCCTGTGGCTTTGCACTTGCTAACTTCTCTTGATAAGAGGTATAATATTATTATCTATAACTATAATTTGTCCACGATAAACTCAGCTGAATTTAAACTTACCCCATTATAATTAACCACAAGGGCATGTACAGGGAGGAAAGAAAGTGAATTTACAGAATCGCAAGGTTAAGATAGCACTTGGCCTGATGCTGGCGGTATGCGTAATTATCGGCTACCGTATTTACAGCAATATTCAGGCTGATAAGGCGCGTGCTGCCAGACTGTCGCAGGTGCGCAATGTGGCGGTTGTTACTGCTCACCCCGTAAGGCAGACGATTGTTCCCAGTCTGAGCTTTTCCGGCAGTCTGGACCCGGAATGGCAGGCAGAGGTTGCCGCTAAGGTGGACGGACGCTTGGAAAAGGTTTACGTCCGTGAGGGTGACCGTGTGAGCCGCGGACAGGTGCTGGCTATTTTGGAGCAGGCAGATACCGATGCTGGTCTGTTAAGCGCCAAGGGCAGCTTTTTGGATGCACAGACCAGTTTGCGTAAGGCGGAAACGGATTTGCAGCGTTATGAAAAGCTATATGCTACGGGTGCGGTCTCGCAGCAGGTGGTGGATGATTACCGCTTTGCGCGTGATAACGCTGCTGCTAAGCTGGAGGCTGCCAGAGGCAGTCTGCGGGCGATGGAGTCTAAGTCTGAGGGTACAGTGCTGACAGCGCCTGCTGACGGCATTATTGCCAAGCGTTATTATCAGGAGGGCTATTACGCAAAGGCAGGTACGCCTATTTTTGCCGTTGCTGATATCTCTATGCTGAAAACTACGATTCATATTCCCGAGGGCCAGATTGCCGGTGTACATGTCGGCAATGAAGTAAGCATTACTCTGCCTGCGTATCCCGGTAAAAAGCTGATAGGTAAAATTACCCGCATCGCTCCAGTAGCAGATTTGCCGGCGCATACCTTTGCGGCAGAGGTGAGCGTGGATAACAGCGAAGGTCTTTTGGCCGGCGTTTATGCTAATGTTACACTTACAGCTTCGCCTAAAGCTGATGTGCTGACTATTCCGGTGCAGGCTATTGTGATGCGTGATGACCAGCAGACGGTATTTGTTGTTGATGATAAAGGCGTTGTACAGCGTCGTGTGCTGAATGTCGGTTATACGAATGATAAGCTGGCTGAAATAGTGAGCGGACTGGATGAAAAGGATACTATTGTTATCGAAGGACATAACAAGCTGCGTGAAGGCAGCAGGATAGATTTGAAAAAGGCTGGTAAATAACGATGATTGGAACATTTATCAAGCGGCCGGTCTTTACTACCATGTTTATTTTGCTGTTGGTAGTGTTCGGTATCCGCTGCTATCCGGAAATCGGCGTTGATCTGAATCCTGATGTTGATTTGCCTATTGTCAGCGTGCGTGTTACCTACAGCGGTGCTTCGCCGCAGGAAATGGAAACGCTGGTTACTAAGCCGATTGAGAACCGCGTCAGCCAGGTTTCGGGTATCAAGACGTTGTCTTCCACTGTGCTTGAAGGCTACAGTGAAACGGTTCTGGAATTTAATATCGGTGTAGACCCGCAGGTGAAGGCCAGTGAGGTGCGTGAAAAGGTTGCCAGCGTGCGCAAGGCGCTGCCGGATGATATTGATGAGCCGGTAACACAGACGGTAGACCTCAACTCCCGCGCTATTGTAGCCTATACCTTTGCTTCGCCCTCTCGCAGCCGCGGTGAAATCCGCCGCATTGTGGAGGATAATATCAAGGATGAGCTGCAGATGGTGGAGGGTGTTTCCGAGGTTACCGTTGTCGGTGCCAGCCAGCGTGCTATCCGCATTGTGCTGAAGCCGGAAAAGCTGGCGGAATACGGTATTGCCTATCAGACAGTGCGCAGTAAGCTGAATGCCAACAATTATAATACTCCCGGCGGTAAGGCAAAAAATGACGCTATGGAAATCACTGTGCGTACCTTGGGCAAGTATAACAATATTAATGATATCAAGCAGGTGGTAGTTGATAATCATAACGGCCGTCCTGTTTATATCAGTGAAATTGCCGATGTGCTTGATTCCTGGGAGGATGAGGATACCTTTGCCAGTGCCAACGGCGTTCCCTGTGTTATGACCTTTGTGCGCAAGCAGTCCAAAACTAATACTGTTGATGTTACCGATAATGTCAATGCCAAGATGGAGGAGCTGAAGCACAGCAATCTGCCTCCGGATATTATCGTTGATAAGGTACGCGACCAGTCCAATTATATCCGCGATAATATTGCGGATGTCTGGAATGCGATTCTTTTCGGCGGTTTTCTGGCGCTTTTGATAACATATCTATTCCTGCGCAATTTCCGTGCGACAATTATCGGCGGTCTGTGTATTCCTACGTCGATTATCGCCACCTTCTTTATGATGAAGGTCATGGGCTTTACGCTGAATAATATGTCGCTGATGGCTTTGAGCCTGGCAGTCGGCATTTTGATTGATGATGCGATTGTAGTAATTGAAAATATTTTCCGTCATATCGAGATGGGACAGACACCGTTTGTGGCAGCCAGGGAAGCGACGGAGGAGCTGACGCTGGCAATTTTGGCGACGTCCCTGAGCTTAATGGCTGTATTTGTGCCTATCGGCAATATGGGTGAAACCATTGGCCAGTTCTTTAAGCAGTTCGGTCTGACAGTTGCTTTTGCGGTAGCGTTCTCTACTATCGTAGCCTTTTCGCTTACGCCAATGGTTTCGGCGTATTGGATTAAGGCAGAAACCGAGGAGCAGAGAAGCAAGGAGCGCACGCATTTTGTGCAGAGGGCTCTCGATAAATTTGAAGCAGGCTTCCAGTCCGTGCGTGAAATGTATGACAGCTTAATGGCCTGGGCTTTGGAAAGACCTAAGAAGGTTGTTGCCGTAGGTATCATTTCGCTGCTGTTGAATTTGCTGCTGCTTCCATTTGTGGGCACGGAATTCCAGCCTACATATGATTCGGGTGAATTCAGCGTCAATGTTAAAGCGCCCATCGGCACCAGTCTGCAGAAAACTGTAGAACTGGCCAAGCCGTTGCAGCAGGAGATTTCGCAGCTGCCGGAGGTCAAAATCGTGGCGCTTAATATCGGCAACGGCCGTAATCCTGTTAACCAGGGCTCATTGGATATCCGCCTGAAACCAAGCAATGAGCGTGAACGCAGCATGCAGCAGATTATGGATGATTTGCGCGGACGCTTTCAAAATGTTGAAGGCCTTAAGGTTACCGTTGTATCCAACCAGGGCGGCGGCCGTGGCGACAGCCGTCCGGTGCAGATTGGTCTGCGCGGCAGCAATATCAAGGAGCTGAAAAATTACGCCCAGCAGCTGGCAGATATGATACGTCAGACTGAGGGTGCGACCGACGTTGATATATCCGATTCGGAAGAGCAGCCGGAAATCGTGGTCAAGCTGGACCACGCCAAGGCCAGCGAATTCGGTCTTGATGCAACGGAGGTCGGCAAGGTTATCGAAATGGCTATCATGGGCAAAAGCACCAGCAACAGCTATACTATCGGCGACAATGACTATGATATTATCCTGCAGCTGGAGCAAAGCCAGCGCACTAATATCAATGATGTTATGAACCTGCGCATTTCTTCTTCCGCAGGCCAGTTCATCCGCCTGGGTGATATCGCCGATGTGCGCTATGGCAGCGGTCCTACACGCATTGAGCGTGAGGATAAGCAGCGCCAGATTGTTGTTTATGCCAACACAGTCGGTATTTCGCCCGGTGATTTAATCAGCAAGGTGCGCAACGAATATATTCCTGAGCTGAATTTGCCGCCTGGATATAACTATAAGATGATTGGTCAGGCCGATAATATGGCACGCTCCTTTAAAGAGGTTTACAAGGCCGTTATTCTGGCCATAGTTGTAGTATACATGGTGCTGGCGGCGCAGTTCGAAAGCTTTTCACAGCCGCTGATTATCATGGTATCACTGCCATTTGCGATTATCGGCGCTATCCTGGGCCTGCTTGTTGCAGGACAGACGGCAAACATGATGAGCATGATTGGCTTTACTATGCTTTTGGGCCTGGTTACCAAAAATGCAATTTTGCTGATTGACTATGCCAACCAGGAGCGAGAAAAGGGCATGTCTATCCGTGAAGCAGTGCTTTTAGCCTGCTCGCTGCGTCTGCGTCCTATTCTGATGACTACCTTGTCTACGATACTCGGTATGCTGCCGATTGCTCTCGGTATCGGCGAGGGTGCGGAGCTGCGTCAGTCTATGGGCGTGGTGCTGATAGGCGGCTTAACAACCTCCACCTTACTGACGCTGGTGGTTGTTCCGTTGATTTATCTGCTCTTTGAGGAGTGGAAGGCTAAAAACTATGTGCAAAGAGGAGAATAGGCGTGAAACAGTTGACACCTAAGGCCTTTGCCGATTACCTGGCAGAGGCTGCAGAAAAAATCCGTCAGGATGGTTTTAGTATCGTTAAGGATAAGCCGATTAATTACGGTCAGCAGATTGCGGTGCAGTTTTGCGAGGCCAAGGCATCCGTGAATATATATAACGGTAAAAAAGGACTGACGCATGTTTATAACGGCGACAGTGCCTTAAAGCAAAGATTACTGCTGCTGCTGGAGGGAGTGCAGAATGCGTCTGAGGAGCTGCAGCCTGCAGCCGCAGGAGCAACAGTAAGCAATGGTCTGTGGGCAGGCAGTGATGAATCCGGTAAGGGTGATTTCTTCGGCAGCCTGGTTGTGGCGGCCACGGTAGTGGACAACACAACGGCAGCGAAGCTGCAGGCTGCAGGCGTGAAGGACTGCAAGCTGCTGACTGATAAAAAAATCCTTGAGCTGGAGGACGTTATCAAGGCTACGGTTGTTGATTTCAGCGTACTGGAGCTGAAGCCCAAGATTTATAATCTGCGCTATGAGCAGGTGGCTGCCGCTGGCGGCAAGCTCAATCAGCTTTTGGGCTACGGACATGTGGCGGCTTTGAGTCAGGTGCTGGAGCGGCAAAAGGATTGCCACAGCGCATTGATTGACCAGTTCACCCAGTCTACGGTAAACTTAAAGGCTTTGCAGCAGCGCTTCCCCGGCTGCAGTGTGCGCCAGCAGCCTAAGGCAGAAAGCAACCTGGCGGTTGCTGCTGCCTCGGTGCTGGCTCGCGCCCGCTTCTTGCGGACGATGGAAGAGCTGGCGCAGCAGGCCGGAGTAGGCGAGCTGCCGAAGGGCGGCGGCGAGCAGGCAACTGCCTGCGCCCGCCGCTTAGCAGAAAAATATGGCAAGGATGCTTTGCGTGAATATGTAAAGCTGCACTTTGCCAATTACAAAAGAGTGTAGAGAATATGAAAAAACTAATTGTTAATGCAGATGATTTCGGTCTGCATCCTTTGATTAACGCTGGCATTATCAAGGGCTATCGGGAGGGCTTTATTACCAGCACCTCGCTGATGCCCAGTGCTCCCTGCTGGCAGGAGGCTGTGAAGCTGGCGCAGGAAAATCCTCAGCTCGGTATAGGCGTGCATCTGACGCTTGTCGGCAGCGTGGCACCTGTGCTGCCTGCATGTAAGGTCAGCAGCCTGCTGGATGAGCAGGGATTGTTTTTGCCAGATTACGTTGCCTTTGCCAAGCGCTTTTACAGCGGCAGCATTAAGCGCAGCGAGCTGGAAGCGGAGCTGCGCGCGCAAATCGAAAGGGCGCTGGAAGCAAAAATAAACATTACGCATATCGACAGTCATCAGCATACTCATGTGCTGCCGGGAATTAATGCACTTGTATTAAAGCTCTGTAATGAGTATAATATTATAAGGGTACGTATACCTAAGGAGGCCTATACCTTTACCGGCGGCTTTCATACAGGTATCGGCAGAATGATCGGACGCAGCGGGCTCAGCTTTTGTGCTCAGATGGCGGCGCAGCGCGCCGACAGCCTTGGGCTAAAGCATCCGCAGCATTTCTTCGGGATGCTGGCGGGAGGTCATC
>OIZO01001231.1_pt1 | contig 13853 bp, 13 predicted proteins | sample 1588551 | NCBI WGS metagenome assembly OIZO01 (sample SAMN03283271) | human gut metagenome | biome: human-associated habitat; material: feces | host: Homo sapiens | place: Peru | collected 2012 | reverse complement strand
CCATGGTTTGCCTCCTATATTAGATGATGTGCTTTTCTTTGAATTTAGCAACAATGTAAGCTGCTCCGTCTTCGGGTGAATCGGGAACGATCTTCTCACCTGCGCCCTTACGAACCTTATCGGATGCCTTTGCGATCTTGGTAGGAGATCCCTTCAGACCAAGGTTGCTGTCATCAACATCTTTCAGATCAGCTCTGCCCCAGGTAGTGATCTCTGCCTTGCATGCATCGAAGATTCCGCCGGGAGTCATGTAACGAGGCTTATTCAGTTCGGATAATGCAGTGATCAGGCAGGGCATCTTAGCTTCTACTACATGATATCTGTCATCATACTGTCTCTGAACGATCACCTTGTCTCCCTCAACCTTAATGTCCTGTGCATAAGAGATTACGGGAAGTCCCAAATGCTCAGCGATCTGAGGACCAACCTGTGCGGTATCGCCGTCGATTGCCTGACGTCCGGTAATGATCAGATCATAATCGATATTTCTCAGTGCACCTGCGATGGTGGTGGAAGTAGCCCAGGTATCAGCACCGCCCAGTACTCTGTCGGTAACCAGGATTGCATTGTCAGCGCCCATAGCCAGTGCCTCACGAAGGGCATCTGCTGCCTTGGGAAGACCCATGGTCAGTACGGTAACTTCTGCGCCGAGCTCATCCTTCAGCTTCAGTGCAGCTTCCAGACCAGCCTTATCATCGGGATTCATGATAGCAAGCATTGCGCCTCTGTCAAGAGTTCCGTCAGGATTGAATTTAACACCGCCCTTGGTATCGGGCACCTGCTTAATACAAACAACAATCTTCATTGTATTTTCTCCTTACTTTTCTAATTATTCATTCAACAACGCTTACTTCAACAGATCTGCAGAGATAACCATTCTCTGAACTTCAGAAGTACCCTCGTAGATCTCGGTGATCTTAGCATCACGCATCATACGCTCTACTTCGTACTCTCTGATATAACCATAACCACCGTGGAGCTGGACAGCCTTGGTAGTAACTTCCATAGCAACCTCAGCAGCATACAGCTTAGCCATAGCAGCTTCTACAGAGTAAGAGATCTTAGGATTGGTCTTGTACTCATCCTTCTTGCGTGCAGCCTTGTATACCAGCATCTTGGCAGCCTCAACCTTGGTAGCCATATCAGCCAGCTGGAACTGTGTATTCTGGAATCCGGAAATGGACTTTCCAAACTGCTTTCTCTCCTTGGTGTAAGCAACGGTTCTCTCCAGAGCGCCCTCTGCAATACCCAGTGCCTGGGAAGCGATACCGATACGTCCGCCATCCAGAGTGTGCATTGCGATCTTGAAGCCTGCGCCCTGCTTGCCCAGCATGTTCTCCTTAGGGATACGGCAGTCGGTGAAGATCAGCTCGTAAGTGGAAGAACCCTTGATACCCATCTTCTTTTCCTTGGTACCGAAGGTAAATCCGGGAGTTCCCTTTTCAACGATAAAGGAAGAGATCTCCTTCATCTTTCTGCCTCTCTTCTCTACGATACCGGTAACTGCGATCACGATATATACATCTGCTTCTTTACCATTGGTGATGAAGCACTTAGAACCATTGATGACCCACTCATCGCCATCTAATACAGCCTTGGTCTGCTGACCCTGGGCATCGGTACCTGCACCGGGCTCGGTCAGACCGAAAGCACCGATCTTGCGGCCGCTTGCCAGATCAGGAACGTATTTCTGCTTCTGCTCTTCGGTACCGAAGGTCATGATAGGATCGATACACAGAGAGGTATGTGCGGAAACGATAACGCCAGTTGTTGCGCAAACCTTGGAAAGCTCCTCAACGCACATAGCATAGGTCAGGGTATCACAGCCCTGTCCGCCATACTCCTTGGGAACGGGAATTCCCATGAAGCCGTACTTAGCCATCTTCTCAACGGTCTCTCTGGGGAAAGTTTCGGTCTCGTCAACTTCCTGTGCAAGAGGTTTTACTTCGTTCTCGGCGAACTCTTTGAACAGCTGTCTCGCCATCTCATGCTCTTTGGATAATGTAAAATCCATGATGTTAATCCTCCATTGTTATTTATACTTGGTTGTAATTATCATGATGTCGGGGTCTAAGAACCCCGACTTTGATGCCTACGGATTGTTTATACTTTACTGTGCATCCACAGGAGTCTTGGTGCGGTCTGCATTGTATACATAGAAGCCCTTGCCGGTCTTCACACCAAGGTTGCCGCCACGTACCATCTTACGGATCAGAGGACATGCACGGTACTTGCTGTCACCGGTCTCTTTGTACAGAACATCCATGATAGCAAGGCAGATGTCCAGACCTATGAAGTCACCCAGCTCCAGGGGGCCCATGGGATGATTAGCACCCAGCTTCATAGCAGCATCGATACCTGCGATATCGGATACACCTTCCATTTTGATGAAAGCTGCTTCGTTGATCATAGGGATCAGGATACGGTTAACTACAAAACCTGCTGCCTCGTTCACCTGTACGGGAGTCTTGCCGATCTCTTCGGAGATCTTCTTGATGGTATCCACGGTCTCTGCGGGAGTATTCACACCTGCGATTACCTCTACCAGCTTCATGCGGTCTGCGGGATTGAAGAAGTGCATACCGATCATAGGACGAGTCAGTCCATTGCCGATCTCAGTAATGGAAAGGCTGGATGTGTTGGAAGCGAATACACACTCAGGCTTGCAGATCTTGTCCAGCTCACCGAAGGTGGTCTTCTTAACTTCCATGTTCTCGAATGCAGCTTCTACGATCAGATCGCAGTCTGCACACAGGTCTTCCTTCAGACCCGGAGTGATCTTAGCTACGATAGCGTCAACTGCTTCCTGGGTCATTTTTCCTTTTTCTACCAGTCTTGCATATCCTTTTACGATCTTGGCTTTGCCGCCTTCAGCCCATTCCTGCTTGATATCGCAGAGAGCTACTTCATATCCGTCTACCTGGGCAAATGCCTTTGCAATGCCCTGTCCCATAGTACCTGCACCGATAATACCTACTTTCATGGTAAATCCTCCTGTTTTCTATACATTCTATCATTATTTGAAAAACTATTATAACTATTTATTCTGGAAAGGCTCTTTTACTTTTTCCTTGTTCTTGTCAAGGAAGAAAGCCATGCCATACTTCTGATCTTCTGTCTCGAAGCAGTCTCCGAACAGCTTCTCTTCAATGACTACTGCCTGATCCATATCTGCATCCAGGCCATCATTAATAGCCTTCTTGCAGTTGCGTACAGCGATGGGAGCGTTCTTGGCGATGGTCGCTGCCATCTTCTGTGCTGCTGCCAGCATTACTTCCTGTGCGCTCTTTACTACATTGCCATCAGCATCAACCTCGGCGCTGTATACTTCATTTACCAGACCGATTCTGTAAGCGTCTGCTGCCTTGATATTACGTGCGGTGTAGATCATCTGCTTTGCCATGCCTGCACCTACCAGACGAGCCAGTCTCTGGGTTCCACCGAAGCCGGGAGTGATTCCCAGTCCTACTTCGGGCTGTCCGAATACTGCATTATCGGAACAGATTCTGATATCACAGCTCATGGAGATCTCACATCCACCACCCAGAGCGAAGCCATTGACAGCTGCGATCACGGGAATGGGGAAGGTCTCGATCTTGCGGAACACATCGTTACCCTTCTTGCCGAATGCTTCGCCTTCTGCCTTGGTCAGGCTGCTCATCTCTCCGATATCTGCGCCTGCTACGAAGGACTTAGCACCTGCACCGGTGATCACCAGGCAGCGAACCGTTGCCAGATCTACTGCATCCAATGTAGCGTTCAGTTCATCCAGCACCTGAGAATTCAGTGCGTTCAGTGCTTTCTCACGGTTAATGGTGATGGTTGCCACATTACCATTCTGCTCATACAAAATGTAATCCATGTTTTTACCTCATTTCACATTTCTATTCGTGTTTTCAAAACCACACTAAGGCGATAGAGATTCTACCGCCCCAGCGAATATTTATAAAATTAGTCCTCGATCTTAACGATGGTGGAGCAGCCCATGCCACCGCCGATGCACAGAGTAGCCAGACCGGTCTTGGCACCTCTTGCCTGCATCTCATGCAGCAGAGTTACCAGGATACGGCATCCGGAAGCTCCTACGGGATGACCCAGTGCGATAGCACCGCCGTTGGGGTTCAGCTGCTTATCTACATCGATGCCCAGTTCCTTACCAACTGCTACGGACTGTGCCGCGAATGCTTCGTTAGCCTCGATGATATCGAAGTCTTCGATCTTCATACCGGTCTTAGCCATTACCTTCTTGGTAGAAGCTACAGGGCCGATACCCATAACCTCGGGACGAACACCAGCCAGAGCGCCTGCCACGAAAGTAGCCATAGGCTTAACGCCCAGCTCCTTAGCCTTCTCCTCGCTCATAACAACGATAGCTGCTGCACCGTCGTTGATACCGGAAGCGTTACCTGCGGTAACGAATCCACCGGGATTGATGGCACGAAGCTTAGCCAGACCTTCGATGGTAGAACCATGACGAGGGCCTTCATCGGTATCGAATACGATGGTCTCTTTTTTCTTCTTAACTTCCACGGGAACGATCTCTGCCTTGAAGGCACCGTTCTTCTGAGCTTCTTCAGCCTTTAACTGGCTCTTTAATGCGAACTCATCGAGTTCTTCACGGGTAAGTCCCCACTCTTCGCAGATATTGTCTGCGGTCTTAATCATATGATAATCATTGAAAGCGTCCCAAAGTGCATCTTTGATCATGGTATCTACCATGGTTGCGTTACCCATACGATATCCGTAACGTCCCTGAGGAATTGCGTAAGGAGCCATGGACATGTTCTCCATACCACCTGCTACTACGATATCTGCATCACCGGCCATGATCATCTGTGCTGCCTGGTTCACACAGTTCAGACCGGAACCACATACCACGTTCATGGTAACTGCGGGAACTTCAATGGGAAGTCCTGCCTTGATCGCTGCCTGACGTGCTACGTTCTGTCCCTGGCCAGCCTGGATAACACATCCCATATATACCTGGTCAACTGCTTCGGGAGCAACGCCTGCTCTCTTCAGAGCCTCCTTGATCACGATAGCGCCCAGCTCCGGTGCAGGAGTTGTGCTTAAGGTTCCACCCATAGTACCGATCGCGGTACGGCAAGCGCCTGCTAATACAACTTTCTTTGCCATTTGTTTGTCCTCCATTTTTTGGTTTTGTTTGGTTTGCTTTCTGAAATGTTTTTAGATTGTTATTTTTTTATCATTTCACTGTTCCTATTTTAACATAGCGAAATCTGTTTTGCAATGATTTTGTCAAAAAAATAACAAAATAACTGATGCAATTTTAAACAGCCTGCCGTAAGTCCGGCAGGCTGTCTGTCATTGCTTATTTAATTGTACCTTTTTACACTGTTTTACGGCTTATATCTCCGGCTCGATCAGTCCGTAGGTGTCGCCTTTTCTCTTGTAAACTACGTTCACCTGATCAGTCTCTGCATTACAGAATACGAAGAAGCTGTGTCCCAGCAGTTCCATCTGGATGCAGGCATCCTCGGGATACATAGGCTTGATGTCGAACTTCTTGGTACGGACGATCTTGATCTCTTCATCATCCGTATAGTCATTCTCTACATAGGCTTTGCTGAAGGAACCGGCCGCCTGCTGTTTGTCAACGATCTTGTTCTTATATTTTTTCAGCTGTCTCTCAATGATTTCTTCTACCAGATCAATAGATACATACATATCGTTGCTTACCTGCTCCGAGCGGATAATACTTCCCTTAACCGGAATGGTTACTTCAATTTTCTGACGATCCTTTTCAACGCTTAATGTTACATGTACTTCTGTATCGGGATTGAAATACTTGTCCAGCTTGCCGATCTTTTCCTCCACTGCTGCTCTTAATCCTGGTGTAACTTCGATGTTTCTGCCAACAATAATAAACTTCATGCTGATCATCCCTTCCAAGTATTTATTTACAAAGATCACTGTAGCAACCCTTGCATTTATTGTATAGTCATTATAGCATAATAGTGCAACGTTTTGCAACAATTTGAGGAGTTTTTTACTTGTTTTTGACATTCTGTATGTCAAACTTAAAATCGACAAATCGTGTCAATTTCTGATTTTTATTACATGTTCACAAAACATTTGTTCCTGCTTTTTTGTAAAATCCTCATCTCAGAATCACCTTTTTTTCTGTGGATAATGTGTATAACTTGGTGTATAAGTAACTTTTATCCTATTTTAGGGCTTTTTCAATGTGGATAACTTTCTATGTCTTTTTGCTGTTATTTTATCGTTATTACGCATCCATTGTTTTTTTTGTATACTTTGTATAGTTTTGTTTTGTCAATCCCTTTTTCGTCGCATAATAATATTTTGACAAATTGCACAATTCATTGTACAACTCTATACGTTATCTCCCGTAAGAGCACTTTGGGCATACATACAAAAAAAGGCACTGTGTATTTTCACACAGTGCCTTAGTTTTATTGTTACGATTAGAATATCCGTCGAACTGCCAGTACCTTCTTATAATCAGCATTTGAAACGATAATACCGGTCTTGGCGGTAGATGCATGAACGATCTGACCATTACCGATATACAGTGCTACATGACCGGAGTAACAGATCAGGTCTCCTGCCTGTGCATTAGCCAGTCCGTCAACTGCTGCACCCTGGCTGCGGTCTGCGGAAGAGGAATGAGGAAGGCTTACACCGAAGTTCGCATATACACTCATTACAAATCCGGAACAGTCGGTACCGTTAGTCAGGCTGGATCCGCCGTATACGTAAGGGTTACCAACGAACTGTAATGCGTAGTTGGCAACTTCAGTACCCATCTCGCTGTCTCCGCTGGCTGCATAGGTAACTGCGGGGGCACTACCGGAAGAACTCTTACTGCTTCCCGCTGCCTTCGCTGCCGCTGCGGCGCGGGCTCTTTCTCTCTCTTGCTTCTCCTTAGCCAGACGCTTTTCTTCCTCCTCCTTGGATTCCGCTTCAACGAACTCCGTATGAAGAGAAACAAATTCTGTGGAGACCCATCCAAGACCTTCCTCGGTATCTACCTGTACCCAGCCATCGGTCTCATCGGATACTACCAGGTCATCCTCTAAGGGAACCAGACCTAATACAGAAGCCTCTAAAGAAGGTTCGGTACGTACTTTTAAGGTTGTGGTGTTAACGGTCGCCAATCTTGTACCTACCTTTTTGGCAAGCTCTACCGCTTCATCGCCGGTCACACAGTACTCGGCTTTTACATACCCGGTTACGGAACCGGAAGAGATCTGATACCAGCCGTTCTCTTCGGAGATGAAGAGACCTACGGAATCGTCATACAGCTTACCGACGATCTCCCCCTGCTCACTGGGCATGCTTCTTACATTTACATAATCATTTACCTGTGCAATGACCAGATTCTTAAAAGATTCTTCCTCGGATGCTTCCGGGGTCGTGTCCATCTGATCATCACGGAGTACAGTTTCAATAATACTTTCAATCTGTTTGGTATTGTTCGTACCTGCGGACAGACTCTCTAACTTATTACCCTTTGCCAGAGTCAATTCAATACCACCGCTGGGAAGTACCGACGAAGACGCTGCCGCATCTGCGGTAATATTCATTCCGGAAAAAGCCATAACCGCTGCCATGGTGCACACGGTAATTTTTACAGATTTACGAACCATTCTATCCTCCTGAAACTCTTGGAGCTATCTTACTTTCTTAACTTACTTCTTTACATTTTCGGATTATTTGTTACGAATTTGTTACATCTGTTAACAAATATATCACGCAGTCCTCCTTTTGTCAATATAGTAAATTAATTGTCAATTTTGCCAAAAGTTCCCATTTCATGCGGGTTTGCGGATTTTTTACGTAAAAAAAGCCACCACATGGGTGACTCTTTTCTTTAAATATTTTTCAATTTTCTTTCAAATTTCTTAATGAATCTATTACTAATCTATGACTGTTTACGAAAACGGTTGCAATAGTTCCCGGCGCTGACCGCCGCATTAGCGCCGTCAGCCACTGCCGTCACGACCTGGCGCAGAGGCTTCTTACGGATGTCACCCGCCACATAGATGCCGGGGGTGTCAGTCTCTCCGGTCTCGCCTGCCGGAATATAGCCATCCTCACCGACTGTCACCAGGCTCTGCAGCAGTTCGGTGTTGGGATGGATACCTACAGCGATAAAGATGCCCGCTACTTCCAGATCCTTCTCTTCTTCCGTCTTCACGTTTTTGATGCGCAGCTTTTCCACCATATCCTCACCGCAGATCTCCGTGACCACATGGTCGTAGAGGATCTCCACGCCGGGAAGGCTCTTTAATTCCTCCTGTAATACCATGGCTCCCCGCAGGCTGTCTCTTCTGTGGATCAGATACACCTTTTCACAGGTTCTCGCCAGATAAATGGCATCCTCCAGCGCCACATCTCCACCGCCGACCACAGCTACCGTTCTGCCCCGGAAAAAAGCTCCGTCGCAGGTAGCGCAGTAGGACACACCCATGCCGTTTAATTCTTCCTCACCGGGCACGCCAAGCTTCGCATGCTCCGCACCGGTGGCAAAAATCACCGTACGGGTCTCCAGTTCCCGGTCTCCTGCGTAGACGCATTTGTAATCGCCACGTTCTTCCACACTGTGTACCGTGGCTTCTAAGAATTCCGCCCCCAGCTTCTCTGCATGCTGTCTGAAAGTCATCCCCATGTCGAAGCCACTGATCCCGGGAAGTCCCAGATAGTTATCCACTTCATAAGTATTAAGAATCTGTCCGCCGCTCATGGGCTTTTCTTCTATAATAAGTAGGTTCAGCCCCGCACGCTTTCCGTAGACTGCTGCGGACAGCCCTGCAGGACCGGAACCGATAATGATCAAATCGTACATAATTTTCTCTCCTTTTGTCCAGTGTAGCAGTTCCCCTATGGAAAAGCAAGTCCATCTGTGCTACACTCGTTTTACAGGTTTTTAGCATTCGGCACTGTTTTATCTCCAAAGGGTGCCGTAGAATTCAGAAAGGATACTTTACATGAATACAATAAAGAACACACCGTTGGCTCTTGTCACCGGTGCTTCCCGCGGTATCGGACGTGCCATCGCAGAGGCCCTCGCCGGAGCCGGTTACGACCTTGTCCTGACCTGTAGCCGCACTCTCCCGGAGCTGTCCGGCCTTGCTAACTCTCTGGAAGAAAAATACGGGATCCACTGCACCGCACAGATGGCAGACGCATCGGATCCCGTTGCCATGGTTCAATTATTTGCTTCCCTGGATCATCTGGACGTTCTGGTCAATAATGCCGGAATCTCTTACATTGGTCTGCTCACGGATATGAGTATCGAAGAATGGCAGAATGTCATAAATACGAATCTCAGTTCCTGTTTCTATACCAGTCGTCTGGCGATTCCTCTGATGCTTCAGAAGCACAGCGGACGCATCGTCAATATTTCTTCCGTCTGGGGAAACGTCGGAGCTTCCATGGAAGTCGCTTATTCCGCTTCCAAGGGCGGCGTGAACAGCTTCACCAAAGCTCTGGCAAAAGAACTGGCGCCCAGCAACATCCAGGTCAACGCCATTTCCTGCGGAGTCATTGACACTGCCATGAACCACTGCTTCTCCCCCGAGGAAATGAACGCTCTCCGGGAAGAAATTCCCGCCGACCGTCTGGGCCAGCCGGAGGAAGTCGCAAAACTTGTCCTCCAGCTCATCCAGGCGCCAACCTATCTCACCGGACAGATTCTTACTCTTGACGGAGGCTGGCAATAACACTCTCCGCCGATTCTCCCGGTACCAGTGATGCCACGATCCGCTCCATCTCTTCTTTGGATCCAGCATCCCGGCACCGGAGGATCAGATGTTCCTTCTCCGTCTCTGTCAGTGCCGCATAGCCTTGCATGGCCTGTTCATTCATCGCCAGCGCCATGCCGAATCCTACCGGCAGTTCATTCAAGGGAAACGCTTCTGTTCCGCCGCTTCCCCCAGTCAATCCATCCATTGCAAACTCCTTTCCCGCGTTCTGCGAAGATGCCTCATTTTACAGGCATCCTGTTTTTGCATAACAATCGTGCACTTGATCGATAACATAATTTTGCATATGTTATCGATCAAGTGCTACTGTTTAGTCTGTGCAGGAGGAATCTGCGATATACAAAACGAAAACTCGCTCTTTGTAAATGAAAATCTCACGAATAACGGTATTCTCCGCCATCCGTGAGATTTTCAGCTTGGTTTCTGTCTGTCAGGTATCCAACATTATTTTCCGGCAAGATATTCTCTCATATGTTCTCTGATATGCTCGAACTGTTTTCTCGTCTGAGGATTCCGTGATTCAAAATTCATCAGCTTATCCAGATACCCCTGTCTCTTCACAATACGACAGCTCTCGGGATAGACCAGCTCGTACACCAGCGAAATATGTCCCACCACGTTGTCCACTGCTGTTTTCTTCAGGGATCGTAGTACGGCATGCTCCTCATCAAAGCTCTGCAGTACTTCCGGCGTCACTTCCTCCTGATATAATACCTCTGTGTCCACATTGTAGATCTCTTCCAGAGGGAATTCCACATTGACCTTCAAAATATCAATCTTATCCGCATCCCGTAAGATATGGCAGAACATTGCTGTACGTTCGTCCAGTTCTTCCGGAATCCGGTAAGCGCTGTGATAAAACACCGCCGTCCACAGAAGCTCATCGCAGGAAGCATCTTCCACGAAATCCCGGATGCTGATCCCGGCGTCTGCCTGAATTTCCTCGGGCAGGCTTTCTTCACTTCCGGAAACAAGTCCGTGTTTCTCTTCCCAGACCTTACCAAATAAAATCCTTGCTCCGTATTTCGCATGATCGATGGAATCCGCATCGGTGAAGGTACCATATACCCGCTGCTGTTCAAAGCGTCCCACATCATGGAGCAGTCCGGTCAGCCACGCAATGTCCACCTCTTCCTCCGGAAGATCCAGAGATCTGGCGATCTGCTGGCACAATCCGCAGACCCGGTAGGTGTGTTCTATTTTCAGACGGATCATGTCCCGGCTGCTGTCATAACGGTCCGTGTATTCCTGAAATGCTGCCAATGCTTTTTCTCTGTTGATCTTCATTGTTCGTTGCCTCATATCTTTTATATCATATTTTATGACTCATGACACGTTCGCCTTTTTTAATCCATTCCTTCTTATCTGCTGGTTTTTGTCTCCGTCAGGCCTTTTTCTCTGTCATCTGTACATATACCAATTTGTATACCGCTACACAGATCACTGCAACCACCAATAACAGTCCCAGCTCCAATGCCCATGTAGGAATCGTGGAGGCACACACCACAGTCAAAAAGTCCACTGCGAAATGCAGTCCAAAGGCTGCTGCCAGATGCAGCTTTCTGCCTGTCTTCACCGCACTGTATACAAGAATCGACAACGCGATCTGCAGAGCGATCGCACTGATCCGCTCTACCGGTGCGAGATAGAACTGGTAAGCCGGCGTGGTCCAGAGAACAGAGAGCTGATGGTAGGTTACCTCCTGCTGTGCAGGCTCCAATGCTGTCATAGTCTTCTCCATCAGTCCACCGTTGATCATGGCTGCGGTTAGGAGATTGCTCATAGAAGACATACCAAGGATCAGAAAAGCCTCAATACCACCGTGTCCTGCTCCGTACATCAACGCATTTTCTCTGGTAAGATGTTTTTTCAGGCAGAATTTCATGGCGATCCACCGGCCACACTCCTCAAAAAGTGCTGCTGCAAGCCCACCGTAAATCGCATACAGCCAGATATTGTCCCGGATCACGCTTCCGGTCACCGTCAGCACGATGGCATGGCAGATCTGCTCTAAGATCATGGCAAAACCAACGAAAATTCCACAACCGATGAAGAACGCCGGAACCCATGCCTTTGTCTTCTTATAGATAAAGATACCTAAAAATATGGGTAACCCCACGGATAATAGCAGAGATATCACCATCCCCACCATACTTGCACTGCTTACAGTTCCCCAACTCATGGCTGTTTCCACTGCATTTGTTACTGTCATATACTCTCCTATCTGAGCGCCGCGGGGCGCTCTGCGCACTTGTTATTTCACCGTCTGCTGCCGTTTATATTCACCGTTCCCTCTTGTAAGATCCTCCGGAAAAAGGTAAGAAACCCTTCCTCTACCGCCACCCGGTCAACCGCTGTCTCAGGCAGATCATAGAAATATTTCCCGGTTCCGGGATCCTGGGAAATGCTGTCCAGCGGAAAACCCTCTCTGCGGATGCTGCTGTGAGGTACATCCGTCAGCCAGAATTTCTCACTTTCCATGTCAGGCTCCATCGCCTCATATACATGTTCCTCATCCTGCACATAGCAGATGGCATTGCGGTATTTTGCCGTAAGCCTTCCATAGCGTCTGACCAGTCCGATATAGTGCTCCAGCATCTGCTCATCCGTCAGATACACACCGTTCACCGTACGCACATGTACCCCGGGCTGGACCGCCTCCGGGACATCTTCAAAATACAACCCGGAATCACAGGAAAATACAGGCATACGAAAAGCTTCATAATAAGCATGCGCTTTCTGCCTGGCATTCTCCAGAGGTGTATTGCCTGTCTCCGGGACATCGGGGATCTCCACCCCCTGTGCCCGCAGATCCTGCAGACTGATCAATTCGATGCCAAGTCCGGCTATGCGGTTCTGCATGGCAGCTGCCTTTGCCGGATTGCCGGTACCGTATAACAGTTTCATAAGCGTTGTCCTGCTTCCTTTCCGGTCAGATCAGCGCCGGTGTCTGTGCCAGGACAGAGATAATCGCGATCGCCGCCAAAATCACAACAACTACCACTACTGCAACAATGATCTTCTTTTTCATATATGATACCTGCTCTTTCTCAACCTTTTATGATTTTGCATCCCATGAACTAATGATGGCATATTTCAAGGACAATTTCAAGGATTATGAAAATATTCGAGATGACTCCACTTTCTCGCCCGGCCAGGATTTTCTGAGTGCCGCATAGGAAACCAGGAAGTTGGCAAGCCAGCCAGCCGGCACGGCAAGCCAGACAAAGTCAATACCAAAACGCGGTGCACAGATCAAAGCCACAGACAATCGGATCGCAAGGTTAACCATATTGGCAATGAGGAATGGCTGCATGATTCCCAGTCCGCGAAGAACTCCATCAGTCGCCATTTTAATTCCCATAAAGATAAAGAAGTAACCAAGCCATCTCATATAATCTTCGGACACCTGATAAGCCAGGGCAGTTCCGTCTTTTCCAAGAAATAGCGAAGAAATCTGCGTGTGCAGCGTTTCAATGACAAGGAAGGCAAGCGCCGCAAAACACACGTCCAACACCAATGCCGCGTGATAACCTTTTTTGATACGCTCGGTTTTGCCTGCCCCAAGGTTCTGGGAAACATACGGCGAAACTGCATTACCGATGGACACGAATATCAGGGAAAAAACATTCTCCACCCGCATCGTCGCCGCATATCCTGCGAGAGCCTGTGTGCCGAAAGGATTTACCACTGCCTGTACAATCATCATACCGATAGACACGGTAGACTGCTGCAAAACCGAGGGCACTGCGATCCGAAGCATCGAGCGCAGCCCGCGCCCGTCAAATCGCTGAAACGGGCTTTGGTATCGCCGCATCCGGTTAAAAAAGATCAAAAGTGAAAAAACAGCGGAAATTCCCTGGGCAATCAGGGTTGCAAGTGCCGCACCGAATACACCAAGTCCCAGACCGGCTACCATCCAAAGATCCATCACAATATTCAGAATGGATGAAAAGATCAGCAGCCCCAACGGAATTTTGGATTCACCGATGGAAGTGAACATGGTGGAGAGAATATTGTACATGAACAAAAAAGGAAAGCCCACAAAATAGACCCGCAAGTACAGTACCGCTTCCTCCAGAATATCGGCAGGGGTCTGTA
>OIZO01001230.1_pt1 | contig 13878 bp, 7 predicted proteins | sample 1588551 | NCBI WGS metagenome assembly OIZO01 (sample SAMN03283271) | human gut metagenome | biome: human-associated habitat; material: feces | host: Homo sapiens | place: Peru | collected 2012 | reverse complement strand
CATCGTCCACCTTGCTCTTCCGGCGCATACCGGCGGTGTCGATGAAGCAGTATTTTCCGGTTTCGTTCTCAAAATAGGAGTCGATGGCATCCCGGGTGGTACCGGCCACGTTGGAGACGATAACCCGTTCCTCGCCCAGAATCCGGTTGAGAAGGCTGGACTTGCCCACGTTGGGCTTGCCTACAATGGCGACCTTGATCACATCGTCGTCCTCTTCCTCATCCTCGGTATCCGGGATGTTCTCCAGCACCCAGTCCAGCAGATCGCCGGTACCGTGGCCGTGGACGGCGGAGGTCTCGAAGAGGTCTCCGATGCCCAGGGAGTAGAACTCGAAGGCGTCCGGATTTACAAGTCCCGTGGAGTCGCACTTGTTGACGGCCAGAGCCACAGGCTTGCCGGACTTGCGCAGCATGGTGGCCACGTCCTGATCGGCGGCGGTGACGCCGCTGCGCACGTCCGCCACCATAATGATGGCGTCGGCCAGCTCGATGCCGATCTCCGCCTGGCGGCGCATGAATTTCAGCATATCGCTGTCGGTGCCCGGTTCAATGCCGCCGGTATCCACCAGGGAGAAGGTTCTGCCGCACCACTCGCAGGTGCCGTAGATCCGGTCCCGGGTGACGCCGGGGGTATCCTCCACGATGGAGGTGCGCTGACCGGTGAGCTTATTAAACAGCATGGATTTGCCAACGTTGGGGCGGCCTACAATGGCCACCAGTGGCTTTGCCATGAAAACACATCCTTTCTTTTCCAAAGGCTCAGTCTATTATGACACAGATTCCCGGCAAATGCAAGCTTCCCGGGACTTTTAACAAAATGTTCAGGAAGTGAAGCCCAATTATGGGCTGCTTTCCCCGGAATATGGAAAAAGAGGAAGACTAGAAAGCCTTCCTCTGCATTTCCGCGTGTCTTACTCAGCCTCAACGTTCAGAACCTGACGACCGTTGTAGGAACCGCAAGCCTTGCAAGCTCTGTGGGGCATTACGGGCTCACCGCACTTGGGGCAAACCGCAACGCTGGGAGCAGACAGCTTCCAGTTAGAGCCACGGCGCTTATCGCGGCGGGCCTTGGACACTTTACACTTAGGGACAGCCATGGTGACACCTCCTTGGTAAAACTGCTTTTGACAGCATCAATATGGATTTACTTCTCAAGAAGCTGCTTTAAAGCAGCAAATCGGGGATCGAGCTCCTTCCGGCAATTGCAGGGACCGTCATTCAGGTTTTTGCCGCACTGGGGACAAAGACCCTTGCAATCCTCTTTGCAAAGCAGCTTGGAATCCAGATTCAGCACGAACACGGTCCGCACAATGTCATCCAGATCGGCGCTGTCTCCCTCCAGAGGGAATACCCACTCGTCTTCGTTTTCTTCGCTTTCCAGCTTGGTAACCAGGACTACGTCTATGGGAAACTCTACCTTGCGGTGAAATTCCGACGCGCACCGGTCGCAAATGCCATGGATGGTGGTAGCAATGCTACCCTGCATCACCAGGACCCCTGCGGTGTTGCGCACGTTACCCTCTGCCAGAACCGGCTCGGAAACCGGATAGCTGACGCCATAGCAAAGATCACTCAGATCCACACTTACCGAAAAGGAAACCGATGCACCGGGACGGTCGATGATCTGGGACAGCCCTAGAAGCATATTTTTCCCCCTCTCAAAGTCGTGCTAATGTATTATAATGGCTTTTTCCGGATTTGTCAAACATTATTTTTACTTTTTTTCTCCTTTGTCATTTTTGTCATTGCGAGACAGTGCGCACACTGTCGTGGCAATCCCCCGGATGTTCAGAGTCAGCGTGCAACCGGGAGATTGCCACACCAGTCTTCGGACTGGTTCGCAATGACAGCGTGTTTGATAGGTTCTATGGGAGGGCACCGGGACATACCATTGGGTAAACCGTGGCAGGAGCCCACTCCTGCCGGAGTAGGAGGCTGGCTATGGAAAGTATTTACGCAGAGATCGCCGCCAGGACCGGCGGGAACATTTATATCGGCGTGGTTGGGCCTGTGCGGACGGGAAAATCCACCCTGGTCAAGCGGATCATGGAGGCACTGGTGATCCCCAGGCTCCAGGACCCCTTCCGGGCGGAGCGGGCGAGAGATGAGCTTCCCCAGTGCGGCTCCGGAAAGACCATTATGACCTCCGAGCCGAAGTTCGTGCCGGAGGAGGCGGTGGAAATCTCCCCGGACGATGTGACCCGCCTGCGCATCCGCATGATCGACTCCGTGGGCTATATGATCCCCGGGGCCATGGGGGCGGAGGAGGAGGGCAAGCCCCGGATGGTCACCACCCCCTGGTATGACGAGGAGATCCCCATGACCCAGGCGGCGGAGCTGGGCACCAAAAAGGTCATGGAGGGCCATGCCACCCTGGGCCTGGTGGTCACCACCGACGGCACCGTTACGGACATCCCTCGGGAGGATTATGTGGAGGCGGAGCATCGGGCCATCTGTGATATGAAGGCCACGGGCAAGCCCTTCCTGGTGGTGGTCAACAGCCGGGAGCCCCGGGGGGAGGGAGCCATGACCCTGAAAAAGCGGCTCATGGACCAGGAAAACTGCGCCGTGGTGACGGCGGACTGCCAGAGCCTGGATGCCCAGGGCATTGGGGAGCTTCTGGGGGCGCTGCTGTACACCTTCCCCATGACCCAGCTCCGGGTCTACCTCCCCCGGTGGATGGATGCCCTGGAGCCGGAGCACCCGGTGAAGGCGGCCCTCTATACTAAGCTGCTGGAGCTGGCCGGGAAGATCCAGAGCCTGGGCCAGGCAGAGGCGGTCCTGTCGGAGCTGCGGCAGCTGGACCGGGTCCGGGATTATTCCCTGCGGTCCCTGGACCCGGCCACGGGCTGGGTGGTCTGCGCGCTGGTGTTCCCGGAGAGCCTGTTCTATGAGATCCTCAGCGCCAAGGCGGGGATATCCATTCAGTCCGATGCCCAGCTCCTGTCCCTTCTGGCGGAATTGGCCCAGGTGAAGCGGGAATACGACCGGCTGGCCGACGCGCTGGCCGCCGTAAAGGCCACGGGCTACGGGGTGGTCATGCCCGGGGCGGAGGAGATGAAGCTGGAGAAGCCGGAGATCCTGAAAAAGAACGGCACCTACGGGGTCCGGCTGAAGGCCGGAGCCCCCTCCATCCACATGATGCGGGTGGACATCGATACGGAGATCGCCCCCATGGTGGGAGATGAGCAGCAGTCCAGGGAGCTGATCTCCTTCCTCCAGGGAGAGGACCCGGAAAAGCTCTGGGGCAGCAATATCTTCGGCAAAAGCGTCTACGATCTGATCCAGGAGGGCTTAAACGCCAAGCTGGTCCGCCTGCCGGAGGACGTGCGGGGCAAATTCCGGGGCACGCTGACCCGGATCGTCAACGAGGGGGCCACGGGGCTGGTGTGTCTGATTTTGTGACCATTGACATTTCCCTTCAAAAAGCGTAAGATATAAGAAAAAAGGAGGGAAACGCACCATGCAAAAAACCAAGATCGCCTACCTGTGGCAGGACCGGAAGCGTGTTTTCGGGCTGCCCCTGAGCTTCACCCGGTATCGGCTCTCCGAGGACCGGCTGTTCACATCCAAGGGCTTCCTGAATGTAAAGGATGACGAGGTCCTGCTGTATCGCATCCGGGATATTTCCACCAGCCGGAGCCTGTTCCAGCGGCTGCTGGGGGTGGGCACCGTGACGGTGCTGTCCTCCGACAAGACCAGCCCCAGCCTGGTTCTGAAAAACATCAAAGATCCCATGGCCGTCAAGGAGCTGCTCCACCAGAGGGTAGAGGACATGAAGCTCCGCCGCCAGATCCGGGTCAGTGAGCTGACCAACACCCAGGGAGAGGACCACTGCTGCTGCCACGAGGACCGGGAGGAAATGGAACTCGATTGAGCCTATTCTATGCCGCCGCCGCGCACACTGCGCCCCGGCGGCTTTTTTATAGGAATAACAGAAAAAACCGTTGACAGGAAGTGTTGCATAGCTTATTATTGGTGTATAGCCCAATGGGAAAATAGAAGGGTCCATCCCCCGTCTCCGCTAGGCGAAAGACCCTTCCGCGGAGGGGAAGGCTTTGAAAACCGTCTCATACTTTGGGAGGATTTACAAATGTCTGCCCATCCGGTACAATAGAAACAAGGGCAACTTCCGATTCCCGAAAGGAGAGGTCACGATGAAAAACAACCGAAAACCGATTTTCTGGCGCAGAGGCTTGGCGCTGCTGCTGGCGGTGTGCCTGGCGGCGGGGTATGTGCCGGTGCCGGGCTATGCCGAGGGCTGCACCCATGCCCACGGGGAGGACTGCTATGAGGTCACCACCCAGTGCGTCCATAGCCATGACGAAAGCTGCTACAGGGACCCGGCCATTATGGAGGCCGGAGAGGAGCCGGATGCCTGCGCCCATGTATGCGCCGAGGAGACCGGCTGCGTCACCAAGGCGCTGAACTGCGCCCATGTCCATGACTCGGCCTGCGGGGAGGCTGCGGAAGAGGAGTCGAAGGAGGAGCCTCAGCCGGAACCTCAGCCGGAGGGGAAAGAAGAGCCGAAGGAGGAGCCAAAGGAGGAACCGAAGCCTCAGGAAGAGCCGAAGGAGGAGCCGGAAGCCCCCCAGGAGCCCCAGGCCAGGACCGTCACCGCCTGGACCTGGCTGGACGAGGAGGAGGCCCTGGACCCGGAGACGGGGAAGCTATGCCTTGTGGCCAGCGAGGAAGCGCCTATTTTCCTTGACCAGATCGTGGAGATCCTGCCTCAGGCCATCGAGGCCACGGTGGACGGCGAAGGGGAGACCCTGCCCGTAGCCGCCTGGACCTGCGGCGAGTACCCGGAGGATGGGGCTTATGAGGGGAGCTTCGTCCTGGAGGCGGAGCTGCCGGAGGGGTATGCGCTGGGGGACGGCGTGGAAGCCCTGCATGTGGCTGTGGAGTTTGGCGGGGCGGTGACGCTGGGGGAAAATGCCGTGGGCGTGAGCCTGGACGGTTCATGGACAAGCTACGCCACCTTTGATGAAGCCATGAGGGCGGTCGTAACCGAGGGACTGTCGGCACGATCTGTGGAGGTCAAATTGTATGGAAAAGCCACGATGGCTGACACATATATCATTTACAACGGCATGACCCTTAATTTGAACGGCAACCGGCTGGAAGGATCAAGCACGAGAGCGGGCCTTTCAGTGGGAGGTGGAACTCTGACCCTGAGGGACAACAGCCAAAGCGGCGGGGGCTACAGCGACGTTAAGTTCGAGACAGCCGGAGGACGTATCCAGGTAGATAGTGGCAATTGGGGAGTTATTACCGCAAGAAATGGTAACGTTACTGTGGACGGCGGATGGGTCAATCAAATTACAGCATACGACACCGTCACGCTCAAAGGCGGAAAGATTGACTACCTGGCAGTAGACAAAGCGTCTGTTATTTCCTTGTCCTACGGAACGTTTGAAGGTATCCGTGGGATAAACCGGAAAGTCTTGGCGGCAGATCTACTGGCACCCGGCTATGCCTTCCGGTGGGATCACGATCAGAAACTACAGCGGTACAAGGACCTGCCAACACTGGATGACGAAACGGCTATAGGAAACACCACCGTGGTCCAGTGCCAGTCCCACGTATTCGAAACCGGCAACCCCAACTGTATCTACTGCAATACCCTCTGCACCCACCCCACCGTGAACCAGACCACCGGTGCCTGCGAGACCTGCGGGCAGGCGCAATACGACGCGGCGGTTGTGACAAACCCGGGGACAGAGCAGGAGCAGGTCACGCTGTACGAAAAAGTGAGTGACGCGTTTGATGCCGCTGATTCTATCGAATCCCTCACAGAGCTCCGGCTGCTGCGGGATGTTACGCCGGAGAAGGTACCACTTGATTTTCCATATGAGACAAATTTGGATGGCAATGGCTTTAGGTTTTGCGGAGGCATATGGGTTGATAGCGAGTCTTCGGGCAGTATTGAGAATATAACACTTTTGAAACAGAGTGGACAAGAAATAAGCATTCAGATAGCAGGTGACTGTGTTAAACTAGGGCGTCAATGCTCGATTCAGGGATTACAGCTTGACCATGTAAAGACCTATGATGTTGTAAAGGATGGCTTTGCTCTCTACACAGACGCGCAGCGCACAGAATGTGCCGATGCCGCGACAAGTCGTTTTACGGGGACTCTCTACACGGGGCCTCATACCCACGCTTACTCCGAAAAAAATGGAAGCTGTGACTGCGGGAAGACGGCAGAGGCGAAAGTCACCTCCGGTGGAAAAACGACTTTTTATGAATCTGTGAGGGATGCCATTTCCGCGGCCAATGCAGGGGGTGGAGTGGTCACCGTATTTGAGAATCTCTGGTTCCCCAAAATCGATAGGATCACCGGGAGTATGACCATTGATTTGAACGGTTTCACATGGTATACCAGGAAATCTGACCGTCTATTCACTGTGGCTGGCAGAGACGGAACCGAGGTTGTCATTCAGAATGGCGTGATCGAGAGCTGGAATTTTGGCAACGGTGCGGTTTATCTGCAAAGCGGCAGCCTTGTGATCGAGGGCACCGCGGTTTTGGATGGCTATACAAATCATCCTGCCATCACCGTCACCGGCGGCAGCCTGACCCTGAAAGCGGGGGCGGCATTGCAGCACGGCCTGAAAGCCCAGTCCGGCCACACCATCGGCGAGTACCTGGCACCGAATACTGCCTACGCGTTGTATGACACCAAGACAGGGAAAGCGGCGGAGCCGCTGACGCTGGTGAAAGGCGATGTGGAGGAAACGCAGCAAGACCTGGTGATCGTGGCGCACACGCACCGCTTTGACGCGAACGGCAAATGCCAGGACTGCGGCTATGTGTGCAGCCACGAAAATGTGGACATGACCACCGGCAAATGCGCCGCCTGTTCCAAGCAACTCTACCAAGCCAAAATCGGCACCACCGGCTACGCCACCCTGGAGACCGCCCTAACGGCGGCCCAGGAAACCGAGAACAGCACGGTAACGGTGCTATGCGATATCGCGCTTTCTGAAACTGCCTATTTCTATCTTGCAAAGGGAACCTTTACCCTGGACCTGAATGGACATAAGCTGGCGCAGCCGTCAGATATGGGCCTTTGGGATGACGCGCTGTTTAGAATTGCCGGTGCGGATATTACGATAGAAGGAAGGACTGCGGGAAGTGAGATCAGCGACAGGAGACTTGGCACGGTAGTGCTAATGAGCGGAAAGCTGTCTATTCACGGCGGAAAAATCAGAAATGTTACCTGGGGAGACGGAGAACTGACGATTACAGATGGTGAATTTGAGAAGCTTGCTGCTTACACAGATCATCTTACCGCGGCAGTCTCTGGAGGTACGTTCAAGCGCATCACTTATGGTAATGATGATGTTGGCAGATGGGAAGGAAGTCTGCTGACGATTCTGAAATCCGGCTATGCCTTCTTCGATGTGGATAGCAAGAAGGTCGTGGATGCCTCCGGTCAAGAGCTGGAAAACGTCTGTGTTCGGGAGCACACCCACACCAAGCGGCAGGGCTATAAAACCTGTGCCTGCGGCTACACCTTCCCCTACGCCACCGTCACCAAGGCCCCCGAGCCCCTCAAACTGACCTATACCGGCCAGACTCAGACACTGGTCACCCAGGGTACCGCCGAGGGCGGCGAGATGCTCTATAGCCTGGAAAAGGACGGCTACTACGGTAAAACTGTCCCCTTTGGTATCGTTAAGACCTATACTGTTTACTACATGGTCCGGGGCGATAGCGGACATCTGGATACAGAGCCTGAGAGTGTGACCGTAACGATCAAGCCCACGAAACGGCTTCTGGACCTGACGGGTTTGAACCTGGCGGGTGACATCACGATTGACGGCGTCGACTACCCTATTGAAGCGTCAAACGACACCCTGTATGTTACCATCCCGGAGACGGGGGACCTCTTCACCTACTACGGCTACAAAAATATCTGGGCGTCTAACGAGCACAGCAATTACCCCACTTCCATGTCCGTCTACGCCATTGAGAGAACCCCCACCGGCTCCACCGCCAGGGAGATCACCGAGCTGCAGGACCTTCTGACCTACGCCGGCTGCTCCATCCGCATCAGCGGCAAGCAGGGCATCCGGATGATCACAGCCCTGGACGAGGCCAACAAGAAGGCCCTGACAGGCAAGGGCCTGGCCGGATACACCCTGGAGGAATACGGCACCGTGGTGAGCTGGACCAATGCCTTGGGGAATGGCAGCGTCCTCCGGCTGGGCGAATCCTACGCCCGCTCCAACTACGCCTACCGGAAGGGCAAGGCGGACCCGGTGTTTGCCAGGAAGAACGGCTTCATCCAGTATACCAACGTGCTGGTGCTGGAGAACCTGACGGAGGCGGACTACGACAAGGACCTGACCCTGCGGGCCTATATCCAGCTGCGCAATACGGAAACAGGGGAAACCGTGACCCTCTACGGCGGCACCGTGACCCGGAGCATCTATTATGTGGCCAAGCAGAACGCCGACACCTATAAGCCCGGCACCGCGGGGTACAAGTTCGTGCGTAAGATCATCGACGCGGTAGAGAACAGAACGTAACAGCCCCATTTTCGCGTAGGGGCCGATGCCCACATCGGCCCGATGGTTCGACGATAGAGCGGTTCGTCCACTCGTATCAACCAACCGCTTCCGCCGGTGGGAGTGCGGGACGATGAGGGCATCGTCCCCTACGCGTGAGGGAGACGGTCCCATTCCATGGGGCAGGGAGATCATAAGGAGGAACATTTATGAAAAAATACATTGCCATTGTGCTGGCCTTGGGTCTGCTTCTGGCCGGCTGCGGACAGAAGGCCGGGGAGCCTACCACGGCTCCTACGCAGACCAGTGCGGCACCTACGGAGACAACGGAAGCCCCGGAGACCACGGAAACCACGGAGACCACCGCGCCTCAGCCTAAGCTGGTGACGGCTGCCGTCATGGGGGACCACATCCCGGTGATCCGGCTGCTGCTGGCCAAGGACGAAGCTGTGGAGGTCACGGGCTATGACAGCGAACAGGTCGCCCAGGTAAAGACCGGGGCGGGAACCGGCACCGTGGAGATCAGGTTCCTCAGCTTCCCGGAGGAGACCTTTGAGCCCTGGACGGCCTACAGCCAGTGGAACGCCGGGCTCTACGGCTCCTTTGACCTGCTGGGTGAGCCGGAAAGCAAACTCGGCACCAATACCAGGTTGGAGGTGCTGGCGGAATTGGGGGACTGCTATTATGTAAACTATGACGGCAGGACCGGCTTCGTTTCCTCCGGCCAGGTCAGCAAGTGGCAGTATGCATCCCCGGAGGTCACCGAGGGCAGCAGCGGCGGCTCCTCCGGCAGCGGCTCCCGGGACGGCTTGGACATCACCATGATGGACAGGATCCGGCTGAACCTGGTGGCGGAAACCACAAAAACCGGCTCCGCCAAGGCGAAGATCGACGGAGTGCCGGTGATCATCCGCTATGCCTCCCTGGGAGAGCAGATCCAGGTGGTGGCGGAGGAGGGCTTTGCCGATCCCCTTCCGGGATACCTGACCATCCAGGAACCGGACGGCAGCTACGCCTACGTGCCGGAAATCTGGGTCCAGAAGGAAGGGAACCCGGCCTTTGAAAGCTGGGAGGGCTTTGCGGGCTACAACTGCAAGCTCTACGACAACCCGACCCTCTCCGGCAAGGCGCTGAAACCGCTCTACGGCAATACGGCCATCAAGGTCCTGTGGGACACGGGGACCGTTGCCTATATCCAGGCCGGGGAGGACACAGGCTTTGCCCCCTCAGGGACTCTGCGGACCACCCGGCTGCCGGCACCCGCTGCCGAGGATTCCGGCGGCGGCTCCTCCCATTCTTCCTCCTCCGGCGGCGGCGGAGACTGGACACCTCCCAAGCTGTAATCGTTCTGATTCCGGGCGGCCTGCGGGCCGCCCTCTCTTTTTGTAAACATTTTGATAGTGGCTTTACCTGGGGGGAAAAATGTGGTAGAATGAGGACCAAAGTTCACTCCCGGAGGATGTTTTCATGCGTCTGCCTGAAATCAAGAAACCCAAATGGAATTTTACGGCGCTGGCCTTTCTCTTCCCCTTTGTGGGGATGCTGCTGGTGATGCTCATCAGCGGCTACAAGCCTTTCGGCAAGACCTCCATGCTGTATTCCGATATGTACCATCAGTATTACCCCTTCTTTGTGGCCTTTCGCCGGACCCTGCGGTCCGGGGAGAGTCTGCTGTACAACTGGAGCATTGGCATGGGCCTGGATTATCTGGGGCTCATTTCCTACTATCTGGCAAGCCCCCTGAATCTTCTCAGCGTTCTGGTGCCGGAAAAGTGGCTGCTGAGCTATTTTTCTCTGCTGATGCCCATCAAGCTGGGACTGGCGGGGCTGTTTTTCTTCCTGTTTCTGAAAGAGCTCTACGGGAAACAGGACTTCTCCACCGTGGTATTCGGGGCCTTTTACGCCCTGTGCGCCTGGGCCCTGGGCTTCCAGTGGAACATCATGTGGCTGGATACCTTTGCCCTGCTGCCCCTGGTGATCCTGGGGGAGATCCGGCTGCTCCAGGAGAAGCGGTTCTTCCTGTACACCGTCACCCTGTTCCTTGGGGTCTACGCCAACTATTATGTGGGCTTTTTTGTGTGCGTCTTTGTGGCCCTGGTCTTTTTCTGCTATGAGATCTGCCGGTTCCCGGGGCTGAAGCGGGCAGGCCAGGACCTGCTGCGGATCGCCTTCTTCTCCCTGCTTGCCCTCGGCATGACGGCCATTCTGGAGCTGCCCACCTTGGCGGCGCTGCAAACCACCCAGTCCAGCGTCAACGCCTTTCCCCAGGGCTTCCGGCTGAACATTGCCTCCTCCAACGACTGGAAGGGGCTGCTGGATGCCATGCGGCAGGTGGCGGGGAACCTGGGCGGGGCCCTGGAGCCCAACTTCAAAGAGGGCCTGCCCAATATCTACTGCGGCGTGATCACCCTGATGCTGAGCTGGCTTTTCCTGATGGCCAAGGAGGTCAGGCTCCGGGATAAGATCTGCTCTGTAGGGCTGCTGCTGTTTTTTACCCTGAGCTTCATCATCCGGCAGCTGGACTACATCTGGCATGGGTTCCATTTCCCCAACATGATCCCCTACCGGTTCAGCTTCCTCTTCAGCTTCGTGCTGCTGTATATGGCCTATCGGGGCTGGCTTCTCCGGCGGCGGTTCCGTGTGCCCCATATTCTGGCGGCGGCCCTGTTTACGGCGGCGGTCCTCAGCTGCTCCAAGGACCTTTTGCAGACGGAGACCGCGGAGACCTTTGGCCTGTCGCTGGAGGTACCGGTATTTCTATTGTATAATGGGGGATTCCTCCTTGCCTTTACGGCGGCCCTGCTCTATGGCAGGATCCGGGTAGCTGTGCCGGAGGATGCGGCGGCGGAGGCCCTGGCCCAGCTGCGCTATAGGCAGAGCACCTATCGGGTCCACTCCCGCTGGGCGGTACTGGGGATCGCGGTGCTGGAGCTGGCGGCGAATCTGTTGTCCTTCGGCCTGTATTTCCCGGGCACCGGAGTCTCCAACTACCCCAAGGGGACGGAGGCCTCGGCCTCCATGATCCGGTATATGAAGGAGCGGGAAAAAGAACTCTTCTACCGGGCGGAAACCACCCACTCCCAGACCCTGAACGACGACGCGCTGAACGGCTACAACGGCATCTCTGCCTTTACCAGCTCCGCCAACGTGAAGGTGACGGAGTTTATGAAGGCCCTGGGCTATGGGGCGAAAAACACCTACAACCGCTACTGCTTCGAGGAGAGCAGCCCGGTGGCGAACCTGTTCCTGGATCTGAAATACATGATCGAGCGGGATGACCGGGACCGGTCCGGCAGTATGTTTGAGGAGGTGCACCACTATGATAAGGTGCATCTGCTGAAAAACCGGGCCTACCTGCCCCTGGGCTTCCTGGCGGAAAAGAGTCTGGCGGACCTGGATTTCTCCGCCGGAGACGACAGCTTCGACTTTCAGAATCAGCTGTTCTCCGCGGCTACGGGGCTGGCTGCCGATGTGTTTGAGCCCATTGTGGGCTCCCACATGACGGTGCTGGGCAACGGCACCGAGGTCACCGAAAACCAGACCCAGGGAAAGGTCAGCTACTCCAAATGTGAGAAGGGGGCCTATGTGTCCTATTTCTTCACGGCGGACCGGGAGGGCTTCGCCTGCATTCATCTGGACCTGCCCAAGCGGAACGACTTCGTGGTGTCCGTCAACGGGGTGGATGTGTACCGGGAGACCATCAGCCTGCCCCAGATGCTGGCGGTAGGGGACCTGACCGCCGGGGATACGGTGGAGGTCCGGGTCCTGTGTGACGAGGATGAGACCAGCACCATGACCGTGACGGCGGCCCTGCTGCGGGAGGACCTGTTCACCTGGGGCTACAGCATCCTGAGCGCCTCTACCCTGGACATCACCTCCTTCAGCCAGACCAGGGTGGAGGGCACCGTCACCTGTGACCGGGATGGCCTGCTGTATACCTCCGTCCCTCAGAACGGCAACTGGCGCATCTACGTGGACGGCACCGAGGCAGAGCCGAAGCTGGTGGGGAACTGCATGATCTCCGTGGAGCTGACCCAGGGGGAGCACACCGTCCAACTGCGGTACAAAAATCAGGCCTTCTCCTTAGGCTGGAAGGTGAGCCTCCTGTCCGCCCTGATCTTCGGCGGTATCAGCTGGTACGCCTACAGGCCGGAGCTGGAGAAGAGAAAAAAGAAGCAGGCATAAAAATTGCGGGAGCGCCAGTTTGGCGCTCCCGTTTTTGACCCTCTCCCGGGAGAGGGTGGCAGGGCGAAGCCCTGACGGGTGTGGGGCGGTATGAACTCCGACTCGGTATCGCCCCTCATCCGCCGCCGCTGCGGCACCTTCCCCCAGGGGAAGGTTTTTATTTGAGTGCTTCTGTTATGGTCCCGCCTCCCAGTACCAGATCGCCCTGGTACAGCACCACGGCCTGGCCGGGGGTGACGGCCCGGAGGGGGCTTTCGAATTCCACCCGGGCAACCCCGTTTTCCTCCGGGTACACCCTGGCGGGGGTCTCCGTCTGGCTGTGGCGGATCTTGGCGGTGCAGCTCTGGGGCTCCTCCAAAAAATCGAAGGGGAACCAGTTCCAGTCCCCTGCCCGGAGGGCGGAGGAGAAGAGGGCGCTGTTGGGGCCCACGGTGACGGTGTTGGCGGCCATATCCTTGCCGCAGACATACACCGGCTTCCCAAGGGCCAGGTTCAGGCCCTTGCGCTGGCCGATGGTGTAGCGGACGGCCCCCTGGTGCCGGCCCACAATGGCTCCGCTCTGGTCCAGGTAATTCCCCTGGGGATAGGTCTTGCCGGTGTAGCGCTCCATAAAGGCCGGATAGTCCCCGTCGGGCACGAAGCAGATGTCCTGGCTGTCGTGCTTCCGGGCGGTGACAAAGCCCTGGAGCCGGGCAATTTCCCGAACCTGGGGCTTGGTCAGCTCCCCCAGAGGGAAGAGGGTGTGGGCCAGCATCTGCTGGGTCAGGGGGTACAGGAAATAGGTCTGGTCCTTCTGGATGTCCGCCGCCTTATATAATAGGTAGCGCCCGGTCTGCCCGTCCCGGCGGATCCGGGCATAGTGGCCGGTGACCACATAGTCGCAGCCCAGCTCCTGGGCTCTGCGGAGCATGGTCCCGAATTTCAGATAGCGGTTGCAGTCGATGCAGGGGCTGGGGGTCTGGCCCGCCTCGTAGCAGCGGACGAACTTTTCCATGACGCAGGAACGGAAGTCGTCCTGAAAATTAAAGGCATAGTGGGGAATGCCCATGCGGCGGCAGACGCTGCGGGCATCCTCCACATCGTCCAGGGAGCAGCAGGTGCTCTGCTGATCTTCCCCTAAGGCATCGTTGCTGAACAGGCGCATGGTGGCACCGATGCACTGGAAGCCTGCCTGC
>OIZO01001229.1_pt1 | contig 13892 bp, 9 predicted proteins | sample 1588551 | NCBI WGS metagenome assembly OIZO01 (sample SAMN03283271) | human gut metagenome | biome: human-associated habitat; material: feces | host: Homo sapiens | place: Peru | collected 2012 | reverse complement strand
AAAACCCTCTCCTGGGAGAGGGTGGCAGGGCGAAGCCCTGACGGGTGTGGGGCGGCAAGGAGAACCGAGGTTGTACCGCCCCTCCTCCGTCTGAACGAAGCACCTTCCCCCAAGGGAAGATAAGAAGACAAGGAAGGAGCGAATCCATGCTTCGTTTACTACTGGGAAAAGACTGGAAAGCCCTGAGAAAACAGGTGCTTTCTGAGCTGGCGGATGATGTCCGGCAGCGAAAGCCTGGGCGGGTATATATGGTGCCGGAGCTTGTGAGCCATGAGGCGGAGCGAGCCCTGTGCGCCGCGGCGGGGGATACCGCCAGCCGGTATGCGGAGGTCCTGTCCTTTACCCGGCTGTGCCGCAGTGTGTCCGATGCTGTAGGGGCCCTGGACCGGGAATGTCTGGACGGGGGCGGCCGGGTAGTGGCCATGGCGGCGGCGGCCCGGATCCTGTCCAGCCGTCTGAAGGCCTATGCGGCCTTAGAGAGCAAACCGGAATTCTTGAAGGAACTGGTGGACGGGGTAGACGAATTCAAGCGCTGCTGCATTACGCCCGAGGACCTGAAGCGGGCCGCGGAAAAGAGCGAGGGAGCCTTTGCCCAGAAGCTGGAGGAGCTTGGGCTTCTCATGGAGGGCTACGACGGTCTCTGCGCCCAGGGCAAACGGGACCCCAGAGACCGGATGACCTGGCTCCTGGAGCAATTGGAGGACTGCGATTACGCGGAGAACCATGTATTCTACATAGAGGGCTTTCCGGACTTCACCCGGCAGAATCTGGCCATTCTGGAGCACCTGATGTGCCTTAGTCCTTCCGTTACCGTGGCGCTCAACTGCGATGAGCCGGGAACGGAGCTGCTTGCCTTTGAAAAGGCCGGGGAGACGGCCCAAGAGCTTCTGAAAATCGCCCACCGGCGGGGAGTAAAGGCAGACATTCAGCGTTTGCCCCAGGAGCCGGATCCTTTGTCTTCCGTTCGTGAGAAACTGTTCCAGGGAAGTCTGCCGAAAAATATCCCGGCACAGCGGCTGGGGGTCTACCAGGCTGCTGACCCTTGGCAGGAGACCATGGCGGCGGCGGAGCAGGCGGCGGAACTGATCCGTAGTGGCTGCCGGTGCCGGGATATCTCCCTGGTGGTGTCGGATATGGGGGCCTACGGGGGGCTGGCGGGCCTGATCTTCAAGCGCATGGGCATCCCCATTTATCAGGCGGGTACAGAGGAGATCATGACCAAAAGCGTCATCGCAACGGTGCTCTCCGCCCTGGACGCGGTGGTATCCGGCTTCGAGCCCCGGGGCGTTATGCGGTATCTCCGCTCCAGCATGTCCCCGCTGACGGCGGACCAGTGCGACAAGGTGGAAAACTATGCCTTTATCTGGCGTATCCGGGGCAAGGATTGGCTATCCCGCTGGAAAAGCCACCCGGATGGTCTGGCCGGAAAATGGGAGGGGGATGCCGAGGCCAGGCTGGAGGAGCTGAACACCCTGCGGGAAACGGTAATGGAGCCTCTGGCGAGGCTTAGCCGGGGCTTTGAATCGGCCCGGGATCTGAGGGGGCAGGTGCTGGCCCTGTACGCATTTTTGCAGGACATCTGTCTGGAAGAAAAGCTGGAGGCCCAGGCCAAGGAAATGGATGAGGCCGGGGACAATCGGAGCGCCCAGATCCTGAACCAGCTGTGGGAAATTCTTCTTTCCGCTCTGGAGCAGATGTATGATGTGCTGGGGGAGACCCACTGGGAGCCGGAGCACTTCCTCAGGCTCTTCCGGCTGCTGCTCAGCCAGTATGATGTGGGTACCATCCCTCCTGTGCTGGATGCTGTGCAGATGGGCAGCGTCAGTGCGCTGCGGTGCCATCCCTGTAGGCATCTGCTGGTATTGGGGGCCCAGGAGGGGGCTATGCCCGGCTACTCCGGAGCAAAGGGCGTATTGACGGACCAGGAGCGGGTGGCGCTGCGGGCTATGGGACTGACCCTCACCGGCGGCGCTATGGAAGGCATTCAGGAAGAATTTGCCGAGATCTACGGTGTGTTCTGCGGGGCCGCGGAGTCCGTTCGGGTCTATTGCAGCGCCGAGCAGCCCTCCTATCTGTTCACGCGTCTGGGAGAGATGGCCGGAGGCGTGAAAAACGTCTCCCCCACTATGGAATTTGCCTGTGCCGACAGGCGGCAGGCGGGGGCCTGGCTGGCCAGGTGGGGCCAGGAGGCTCTGGCGAAGGACCTGGATGCGGAAGAGGGCTATCGGGATACCCGGGCCCGGGCGGACTATCGGCTGGGAGGACTGGAAAAGGAGACGGTAAAGACCCTCTACGGCCAACGATTGGAGCTCTCCGCCTCCCAGGTGGATACCCAGGAGGATTGCCGTCTGCAATACTTCCTGAAATACGGCCTGCGGGCAAAAGAACGAAAGGCGGCGGAGGTGGACCCGGCGGAGTTCGGCACCTATGTTCACGCCGTGCTGGAGCAGACGGGCCGGGCTGTGATGGCCCGTGGGGGCTTCCATGGGGTGTCATTGGAGGACACCTTGGCGCTGGCCAGAGGCTTTGCCGATGCCTACGCCAGAGAACGATTCCGGGATATGGACTCCCAGCGGCTTACCTACCTGTTTCAGCGGAACAACCGGGAGCTGGATATGATTGTGGAGGAGCTGTGGAAGGAGCTTAGCGCCGCCGCATTTCAGCCTGTGGGCTTTGAGGTGGCCTTCGGCAAGGGAGGGCAGATGCCCGCCATTGCCATTCCCAATTCCGCCATGCCCGCGGTTCTGCGGGGCTTTGTGGACCGGGTGGACCTGTGGGAGGATGCCACGGGCAGATTCCTTCGGGTGACGGACTACAAAACGGGACAGAAAAAATTTGACTACTGCGATATCTCTCAGGGTATTGGCCTGCAGATGCTGCTGTATCTCTTTGCCCTGGGGCATGGGGGCAGGGAACTCTTCGGGGAGGGCCTGCGGCCTGGGGGCGTGGAGTATTTTCCTGCCCGTGCCCCCTATCTGAAGGCCGATGCCCCCTTGGATCCGGCGGAGGCCGAGGAGGAGCGGGTCAAAGCCTTTTCCAGGTCCGGTCTCTTTTTGGAGGACCGCCGGGTCCTGGGGGCTATGGAGCCGGAGACCCTGGGGGACCGGCTGCCGGTGGTGGAGAAAAAGGACGGAAGTCTGACGGGAAGCCTGGCTACTTCGGAGCAGTTCCGGCTGCTGGAGGGATACGTATTTCATTTGCTGGCAGACATGGTGTCGGAGATTGCCTCCGGAAGTGTCTCCCCCAATCCCTACAGCCGGGGTACGGCCCATGATGCCTGCCGGTTCTGCCCCTATGCGCCGGTGTGCCACCCGGAGAAGGAGGCCCAGCGGCGGAATTACCGAGCCCTGAAAGCCCAGGAATTCTGGGAGCAGGTGGAAAAGGAGGAGACCCATGGCTGAAACATTGACCCCTGCCCAGCGGGAGGCGGTAGAGAACCGGGGCGGAAAGCTCTTGGTCAGTGCTGCCGCCGGCTCCGGCAAGACCAAGGTCCTGGTGGACCGGCTTATGGGCTACCTGATGGATCCTATAGATCCGGCGGACCTGGATGAATTTCTGATCATCACCTATACCCGGGCAGCTGCTTCGGAGCTGCGGGCCAAAATCGCCAAGAAGCTGAATGAACACATTGCGGCGAACCCGGAGGACAAGCACCTGCAAAAGCAGCTGCAGCGCCTCTATCTGACGGAAATCTCCACAGTCCACGGCTTCTGCGGAGACATTCTGAAGGAATACGCCTACCGGCTGGATCTGGATGCCGATTTTCGGGTGGCAGACGAGAACGCCTGCCAGGAGCTTCGGGAAGAAGTGCTGAAGGACCTGCTGGACAACGCCTACATAGACCTTTTGGAGGATGCCGGATTTCGGGCCTTCGCGGATACGCAGGGCCTGGGCCGGACGGACAAAGCCCTGCCGGAGCTCATCACCAAGGTCTATGACAGCGCCCGATGCCATCCGGACCCGGAGAGCTGGCTGGATGGGTGTCTCCTTGGCAATCTGACCCAGGCGGAGGGCGCGGAGGAAACTCCTTGGGGGAAATTCCTGATGGAGGACCTCTTTCGTTTTCTGGACGGACAGATCGCCGCCCTGGAGCGCTGCGTGGAGCTGGCCGGGGAGGCCCCCACGGTTCAGAACAATTTGGCGGACACGCTGCATCAGCTGAAGCACCTGCGGGAGAGCAGCACCTGGGATGAGGCAGTAGACCGAATCCGGATTTCCTTTGGCCGGTTGGTCTTCCCCAGGAAAGGAGACCCGGTGCCGAGAAAAGAGGAGATCAAGGCGGTGCGGGAAGCCTGCAAGGAGGGACTTGCCAAGCAGGGGAAGATCTTCTCCCGGAACTCGAAATCCCTTCTTGAGGACCTGGAGCAGATGGGCCTTGCCCAGCAGGGCCTGATCACCCTGGTGCGGCGGTTCGGGAAGGAATATGGGGCCCTCAAAAAGAAGCGCCGGGTCCTGGACTTCGGAGACCTGGAGCACAAGACTCTGGACCTGCTGCTGGGTCTTCGCCGGGACGGCCCAACTGCCGCTGCCCGGGAAATCGGAAAGCGATACCGGGAGGTGCTGGTGGACGAATACCAGGACTCCAACGCCGTCCAGGATGCCATTTTCGGCAGCATCACCCGGGAAAAGCAGAATTGTTTTCTGGTGGGGGATGTGAAGCAGTCCATCTACCAGTTCCGGCTGGCGGATCCGGGGATCTTCCTGGATAAGTACAACCGATACGGCCCGGCGGCCCAGGCCCAGCCGGGGCAAGGGCGGCGGGTGCTCCTCAGCGACAATTTCCGCTCCGGCGGAGAAGTTGTGGAGGCCGTCAATCAGGTGTTCTCCTGCTGCATGAGTCAGGATGTAGGAGGCCTCCGGTACGGAGAGGCCGAGGCCCTGCGGGAGGGCATTCCCCATGAACCCTTACCTAACGCAGGAGTGGAATTTTACACGCTGGAGGCCCAGGAGGATGCCAACAGGGAGGAGGCAGCCTTTGTGGCCGGACGCATCGGAGAAATGCTGAACCGTGGAACCCTTGTGCGGACCGAGGAGGGGCTGCGCCCTGTCACACCGGAGGACATTGTGATCCTGCTCCGGTCCCCAGGCTCCCTAGGAGCGGCCTTCCGGCAGGCGCTGGAAAAGGCGGGCATACGCTGCGCCACGGGAGCCGGAGAGGATCTGCTGAAAACCCCGGAGGTGGCTACCCTGCGGTCTATTTTGCAGACCATTTCCAACCCCCGGCAGGATATTCCCCTTCTCAGCGCCCTGGCAAGCCCAGCCTTCGGCTTCACCGCCGATGACCTGGCACGGATCAGAAGCGGAAAAAAGGATGGCTCCATTTACGACGCCATACTGGCAAGTGATGATACAAAGGCGGTTTCCTTCCGGCAGGAGCTGGAGGAACTGCGGAAAAAGGCAAGGAGAAGCTCCCTGACGGAACTCATGGAGCACCTGCTGCTGGTGACCAACCTGGATGGAGTCTATGCCGCCCAGCCCGGAGGGGACAGGGCCAAGGAGAATCTGCGGACCTTTTTCCAACTGGCGGTGAACTATGAGCAGGGAAACCTATGCACATTGGAGCAGTTCCTGGAGCACCTGGAGGCCCAGGAGGAGAAGGGGCTGCTCCGGGCCGGGGCACCCCAGTCCGGGGCAGTGACGATTATGAGTATCCATAAGTCCAAGGGCCTGGAGTTTCCCGTGGTATTCCTGTGCGGCCTGTCCCGAAAATTCAACCAGGAGAGCCTTCGGGAAGGGGTGCTCTGCGATCCGGAACTGGGCCTGGGGCTCATGGTGGCGGATACGGCGGTCCGGGTCAGGTATCCCTCTCTGGCAAGACTGGCCATCTCAGCGAAAATGAACCGAGAGGCCGTCAGCGAGGAACTACGGGTACTGTATGTGGCGATGACCCGGGCCAAGGACCGGCTGATCATGACCTACGCCGCGAAAAAGGCGGCGGAGGATGTGCGGGAGCTGGCCCTGCGCCTGGGCCTGACAGGCCGGGAGGACCTGTGCCGGGAGGCCCGGTGCCCCGGGGACTGGGTGCTGCTGTCGGCTCTGCACCGTACAGAAGCAGGCGCGCTTCGGGGGCTCAGCGATGTGACCCTACCGGGTTCTGTCAGCGATCATCCTTGGGTCATCCGCTATCTGGACACCCATGAGGAGGGGGAGACGGTGGAGGAGCAGGAGCCCCAGGAGACAGCCGCCATCCCAAAGGATGCGGCGCAGACCCTGAAAAATGCCCTGGCCTTCGTCTATCCCTATGCTGCCGCTACCCGGGCGGCCTCCAAGCAGACGGCCACCGGACGGAAGGGCCGGGAAAAGGATCAGGAGGCGGCCCAGGACGCTCCGGAAGAGAAGAAGCCCCAGCGGGTCTGGCGGAGGGCCTCCTTCACGGCTGCCCGGCAAGACGGCAGGAGCTACGGCAGCGCCATGCACCGGGCCATGCAATATCTCCACTTCGATGCCTGCGGCAGTACAAAGGGCGTGAAGGAAGAGGTGGGGCGCATGGTCGCCCAGGGCTTTTTGACGGCGGAAGAGGGCAAAAAAATCGACTGCGATGCCATTGCCCGTTTCTTTGAAACAGACCTGGGCTGGCGCGTCCGTCTGGGAGGCAACGTGCTTCGGGAATTCAAGTTCTCCATTCTGGACCGGGGCGAAAAGTACGGCCCCGGCCTGAAGGGGGAGCATGTCCTCCTCCAGGGCGTGGTGGACTGCGCCCTTTTGGAGGAGGATGGCATCACCATCGTAGATTTCAAAACGGACCGCATTGAGGAAGAAGATCTGCCCCAGGCTGTGGAGCGCTATCGCCTTCAGGTGGAGACCTATCGGGAGGCCATGGAGCGGATCTATGAAAAACCCGTGAAAAAGTGCCTGCTGTATTTCTTCCGATTGGGAAGGTTTGCTGAGGTATAAGAAGACCCCGGAGGGCGGCTGCCTTCCGGGGCTTTTGGTTACTGCCGGTTCTGATCCTGGCCTTTGCTCTGCTGGCTCTGGTTCTGGCTCTGGTTCTGACTCTGATTCTGATTGCGATTTTCTTTGTGATTCATCCTGAAGAACCTCCTGAAAATATCCGCGGTATTTGGCCGCGAAGGTAGTTTGCCCCAATTTTCATGATTTATCCTTGGGCCGGAACAGAAGGCTTGCCAGAAGCCCGGCGAAGATGGCGGCGGTAATGCCTCCTGCCGTGGCTTTGAGTCCTCCGGTGAAAATGCCGAGAAAGCCCTCCCGGTCCACGGCCTCCCGGACGCCCTTGGCCAGGGTGTTGCCGAAGCCTGTCAGAGGCACTGCTGCCCCGGCCCCGGCGAAGTCGGCAAAGGGCCCATAGAGCCCCAGGCCGCTCAGAACCACACCGGCCACCACATAGCTGACAAGGATCCTGGCCGGAGTCAGGCCGGTTTTATCGATGAGAAGCTGCCCGATCAGACACAGAGCGCCCCCGCATACAAAGGCCTTTACATAGTCCATGTTTATTGCCCTCCTTCGATGACCACAGCGTGGCACACTCCGGGGATGGGCAGGCCCTGCTGCGTTGAGGTGGGGGAAAGCAGAGCACCGGTGCCGCAGAAAAGAATTCGCTTCAGCTTCCGGGCGGCTAGCTTCCCCAAAAGTTCGCCGCAGAGTGTGATGGCGCTGCACCCACAGCCGGAGCCTCCGGCGTGGACGTCCTGGGCGGTGTTGTCAAAGACCATGCAGCCGCAGTCCAGAAGCTTGCCACCCAATGGCAGCCCACCCCGGCGGCCCAGCTCCAGCAGCAGCTCCTTGCCGTACTGGCCCAGGTCTCCGGTGACGATGAGGTCATAGTCCTCCGGCTGCTTGCCCAGGTCCTCCATATGCTGCCGGATGGTGGCAAAAGCCGCCGGGGCCATGGCGGCGCCCATATTGTTGGCATCCTGGATGCCCAGGTCTGTGACGGTGCCTACGGTGCAGGCGGTGATTTTCGGTCCTTTCCCCTGAGCGCAGAGCAGAGCCGCCCCGGCTCCGGTGACGGTCCATTGGGTTGTGGGGGCCCGCTGGCCGCCGTAGCCCAGAGGAAACCGGTACTGCCGCTCGCTGGAGGCAAAATGGGAGGAGGTCATGGCCGCCACCCGGTCAAAGGTTCCGGAGCAGACGAGCAAGGACCCAAGAAGCAGACTCTCCGCCATGGTGGAGCAGGCTCCGTAGAGCCCCAGGTGGGCAGTGCCTGTATTGCGCATGGTGAAAGCGGAACCAATGCACTGGTTGAGCAGGTCCCCGGAGAGCACCAGGTCCAACTCCGACCGTTCCAGCTGCCCCTTTTCCAGCAGCAGCCGCAGAGCCGTTTCCTGCATGGCTTTCTCTGCCAGCTCCCAGCTGCTCTGACCGAAATAGGTGTCCTGGCTGGTTTTGTCGAAGGTATGGCTCAGGGGACCTTCCGATTCCTTTTTTCCCGCCACGCTGGCCCAGGCGGTGATCACTGCCGGTTCCGGCAGAATAAAACTGTGCCGCCCCCGCTTGTTTTGCGCCATGTAAGCACCTGCTTTCCCGTTTTAGGCTATTATTACCGGGACGGGGAGCATTTATACAAAGGAGTGGGGCGGGGTTTGCGGGGGGAACAGGATATGTTTCAGCCAATCTGAGTAGAGCAGATACGAGTGCTTACCTGATTTGGATAGGCGTGATGAAATAGCTTGAATATGTTGGTTTGGTCGGATATAATAAAAATGAATTGTGTCGAAACTTGTCGAATGGCGCAGAAGATTCTTCGCAAAAAATACAAAGCGTATTAAGGCAATGGAAAAATTGCTGAATATGCTAGGATGGAGAGAAAAAACCTATGAATCAAATTGTTTCGTTGTTTATGTTTAGTTGTGGTGATTATGAGAAAGTAAAACAGGATGTATGGGAAGAAAACTGGAAAGCCATGCGGCTGTATTCTGTTGTGGCGCTTGTTGCCTTTGGAGTCATAGCGCTGGTGAGTGTGTTTTCTCTGAGTATCGGAAAATTTAAATGGGTGTATCTGGTCTATACGTTCCTTTCTTTGGTCTATTTTTGCATTTCTCGTTGTCAACTTAGAAGCTTCTTGGGGAAAGAACTGGTTGTGTACAGCTTTTTTGCCGCGCTGCTGCTGTTCGGCATTATTACGGGAACGCTGATTACACCGGAGGAGCTCACTGTCAACTACATTGTGTTCATGATGGTAGCGCCGCTGCTGTTTACCGCCAGAGCGGCGGTCATGAACGGGCTGATTCTGAGCAGTATGCTGCTCTATATCGGACTTGCTTTCTTTACGCAGCACAACCCAATTCTATCCCAAAACCTAGCGGATGTTATTTTGTACGGGGTGCTGAGTATGTTTCTGACTGCCGCGATGATGCGAAGCAAGCTCCAGAGAATCCTGTACCATAAGGAAATGGAAACGTTGGAAGTCAGCAAGCGCGAATCGCAGGAACGAATCCTGAATTACGAGAGATTCCTCACGGACATGGTTCGGTATGCCGCTTCAGAAGAAAATCCGGACAAAGTACTGAATCAACTGGTGGAGTATATCGGACAGCGTGTGACCGCCGATCGAGCGTACATCTTTGAACAGAATGACCGCGGAACGTTTGACAACACCTACGAGTGGTGCAAAGCGGGCGTACCCAAAGAAAAAGATAACTTGCAGGATGTGCCATATGAAGGCATCATTGAAACATGGTTTGCACAATATCAAGAATCCAACAATGTCATCATCCATAACATCGAAGAATGCAAAAAAACAAACGAAGCCATCTATGAACGGCTGAAACCTCAGGGTGTCAATACCCTTGTGACAGGGCCAATCAAAATCAACGGCAAGATGGTCGGATTCTACGGTGTGGACAATCCTCCCGAAGAGAAACTGCATGAGATCTCGAATGAGATAGGTATGATCGAGTTTATGATCTCTTTTATGATAAGACTGCGCAATAATGCAGATGTACTGGAGCACAGTGCATTATATGACCAGCTCACAGATTGTAAAAACAGAAAAGCACTGGATTGGGCGTACACAGAAAAGCTGGAGAAGTACTTTCCCCTGGCGGTTGTCATGTGCGACCTAAATGGCCTAAAGGAAATAAATGACCAAATGGGACATGACGCCGGTGATAAATTCATTGTGCAGACCGCACAGACGCTGAAATCTGTGTTCGGAAAGAGTCATGTGTATCGGCTTGGCGGAGATGAGTTCATTGCGGTTCTGCCAAACATCACCCATCCGGCGTTTCAGAAACTACTGGAAACGGCAAAAAGCCAACTGGGTGCTGCCGCGTCCCTCGGTACGACGATAAGCGGCACAAAGGACACGGATTTTGAGTCGCTTCTGAAAGCCGCAGATGCGGAAATGTATGAAAACAAGAAGCAATACTACATCGTGACAGGAAAAGAGCGGAGAAAGCACAGCTTGTGAGAGGGAAAGACCGTGAACCTGATATCTTCAACGCTTGATGGGCAGACAATTCGATGTTCTGATTATGTGCAAGTCAAGAAGGAGGGCTAACGAATGAAATATCTCAAGGGAATGAAACTTCCTGCTGTTGGCTGCGCTATAATACTTTGCATTGCGGTGGTAACTATCTTACTTACAGTGATTATACCTATCACTATGTAGATGAGGCATATGTAAAAATGCAGACGGCGTTCACATCAAATCCCCAATACCTGGGTATCATCCCGAAAGCCCCGCAGGATTCCGATTCGTTCTTTGAGGTATCAACATGACATTCACACAGCATTATGATTCTCCGCTGGGCGGTATCCTGCTGGCGGCGGATGAAATCGGACTGACCGGCTTATGGTTTGACGGCGAAAAATATTTTGCCGACAATCTTCCGGCAGAACACATACAGAAAGAAACCTTCATTCTGCTTGAAGCCAAGCGCTGGTTAGACATTTACTTTACCGGCCAAGAGCCCGATTTTCTGCCGCCGCTGCATCCCATCGGCTCCGCGTTCCGGCAGTCCGTATGGGAAATCCTTTTACAGATTCCCTACGGAAAGACCACAACCTACGGTGAGATCGCACGGCAGCTGGCTGAAAAGCAAAAACTTCCCCGGATGTCCGCCCAGGCAGTTGGCGGTGCGGTGGGACACAACGCAATCTCCATCATGATTCCTTGCCATCGCGTGGTCGGAACAAACGGCAGCCTGACCGGCTATGCCGGTGGAATTGACAAAAAGAGGAAGCTGCTGGAATTGGAAGGTAGCGAATGAACTTTTCCAAGGAAGCAAGCGCCCCGCTGATCATTACGGTCAGCGGGGGTTTCCCGCTTTCGCGCCAATGATCCCCCTCACAAAATTATAATAATTTTGTGAATGGGGTTGTATTTTGATGGCTAATTGCATATAATAAAAATGTGACTTCAGCCACGGAAATTCTAATAAAAATGTGAGGAGAGCGCTGGTGGAAAGAGTTATTCTGAAAAAGCTGCTGGACTGGAAGAATTCTCCCTACCGCAAGCCCCTGATTCTGAAGGGCGTTCGCCAGGTGGGAAAGACCTGGGTATTAAAAGAGTTCGGCAGACGCTACTATGAAAATACCGCCTATTTTAACTTTGATGAAAACGAGGAATACAAGCAGTTCTTCGAAACCACCAAGGACGTTGACCGCATCCTGCAAAATCTGATGCTGGCCAGCGGGCAGAAAATCGTTCCAGAAAAGACCCTGATCATCTTTGACGAGGTGCAGGACTGCCCCAAAGTCATCAATTCCATGAAATACTTCTGCGAGAACGCCCCACAGTACCATATTGCCTGTGCCGGTTCCCTGCTGGGCATTGCGCTGGCAAAGCCGTCCTCCTTTCCGGTGGGCAAGGTCAATTTCATGCAGATCGACCCCATGACCTTTTCGGAATTTCTGGTTGCCAATGGGGACGAAAACCTGGCAAAGTATCTGGAGACTGTGGACGAGCTGGAGCCAATCCCTGATGCTTTTTTTAATCCGCTTTATGAAAAGCTAAAGATGTACTATGTCACCGGCGGAATGCCGGAGCCGGTTCTCATGTGGACCCAGGCACGGGACGTGGCAGCTATGCAGGAGGCGTTGGGCAATATCATCGGGGCCTATGAGCGGGACTTTGCCAAGCACCCCAATGTGAGCGAGTTCCCGAAAATTTCCATGATCTGGAAGTCCATCCCCTCCCAACTGGCAAGGGAAAACAAGAAGTTTATCTACAAAGTGGTAAAAGATGGGGCCAGAGCCAGGGAATACGAGGATGCCCTGCAATGGCTGGTGGATGCACGGCTTGTCCACAAGGTGTACCGCAGTACCGCACCGGGACTGCCCATTGCGGCCTATGATGATTTGTCGGCATTCAAGATTTACCTGGTAGACCTGGGCCTCCTCCGCCGCCTGGCCCAGCTGGCTCCCACGGCCTTTGGGGAGGGAAACCGCCTGTTTACGGAGTTCAAGGGTGCGCTGACGGAAAACTATGTGCTGCAATCCCTGATTCCGCAGTTCGAGGTCACACCCCGCTACTGGACCCAGACCAATCCACCCTACGAGGTGGACTTCCTGGTCCAGCGGGAGAACGACATTTTCCCGGTGGAGGTCAAATCAGAAGCCAATACGTCCAGCAAGAGCCTGAAGAAATTCAAAGAGCTGTTCCCGGACCAGGTGAAGCTCCGTGTGCGGTTCTCTTTGGATAATCTGAAGCTGGACGGGGATGTGCTGAATATCCCCCTGTTTATGGCCGACCAGGCGGACCGGTTGATTGGGCTGGCACTGAACCGGCAAAGCGAAAACAAATAGGAGCGTAGAACTTGACAACAGGGGGAAAACCACTTCCTCCTGCTGGATTTGATCATTCACACGAAAAGGAAGAAAACAATGGTAAAAATCTTATTTGTCTGCCACGGCAACATCTGTCGCAGTGTTTCTGCGCAGTACATTTTTCAGGATCTGGTGAACCGGCGTGGGCTTGCCGGGCAGTTTGTAATCGATTCGGCGGCGACGTCGACGGAGGAGATCGGGAATGCGATTTATCCGCCGATGCGGGCGGCGCTGGAGCGGAGGGGTGTGACGGACTGCTGGCGAAGACATTGGCATGAAGACAGGGGATATAGAAACGAAGTGACGGAGGAGTGGAATGGTACAGAATATTATGAGAGATGTCTTTTTTCTCTCACAGAAATCGGAGCCGGCGACGGAGACTGATCGGCAGGTGGCGCTGGATCTTCTGGATACACTGAAGGCGCATGCGCATGAGTGCGTGGGGATGGCGGCCAATATGATCGGCGTGCGGAAGCGGATCATCGTGGTGAATATGGGGCCGATCGATGTGGCGATGCTGAATCCGGTCATCGTGAAAAGGACTGGCCGGTATGAAACAGAGGAGGGCTGTCTTTCGTTAAGCGGGAGCCGGAAGACGGAACGATATCGGGAGATCGAACTGGAGTATCAGGAACTCAATATGCAGAAGCACCGGCAGAAGTTCAGCGGCTGGACGGCGCAGATCATACAGCATGAATGCGATCATCTGGAAGGGATCATCATCTGATATGTGAATGAAGCGTCTCGATGATAAATCGAAAGTTGTATCAGCATAAGAAGGAGAATAATACCATGTTCAGAACAATTCGTAAAAAGAAAAATGAAATCAGCATCGACACGGCAAAGACTCTTTTGCAGTCCAGCCGACGTGGCGTTCTTGCCGTAAATGGAGATGACGGATATCCATATGCAATTCCTATCAACTATGTCTACGATGACGATGCACAGAAAATTTATTTTCATGGAGCACGTGTAGGTCATAAAGTAGATGCACTGCGTGCCTGTGACAAAGTATGCTTCACGGTATATGGAAATGAAACCATCAAAGAAGAAGATTGGGCACCGTTTGTGCAGAGCGTTGTGGTATTCGGCAGATGCCACCTCGTAGAATCCAGTGCAAGAGCAACAACTCTGTTAAAACGATTTGCAATGAAATACTATCC
>OIZO01001226.1_pt1 | contig 13906 bp, 4 predicted proteins | sample 1588551 | NCBI WGS metagenome assembly OIZO01 (sample SAMN03283271) | human gut metagenome | biome: human-associated habitat; material: feces | host: Homo sapiens | place: Peru | collected 2012 | reverse complement strand
AAAAGATGTACTACTGTAAAGATAAATGGTGAACACAAAGATTTAACTCAAGATATGATTGCAAATATAAATAGTAATGCAAAAGATTTAGCTTTACAGGGAATGCAAGTTATTGCATTAGCTTCAAAAAGAGAATATTCTGGTAAAGATATATTTAATTCTTCTGATGAATCTGAAATGGTGTTTATCGGATTTGTTGCATTTCTTGATCCGCCAAAAAAAGATGTAAAAACTACAATTAAAAATTTAAAAGAATATGGTGTTACTACAAAAATATTAACTGGTGATAATCAATATGCTACTGAAAATGTTTCAAGATTAGTTGGAATTCCAAATGATAAAATTTTAACTGGTTCTGATATTGATAAAATGTCTGATGATGAACTTTCAAAACAAGTTGAAGATGTTGATATATTTGCAAGAATGAATCCTTTACAAAAAGAAAGAATTATTACTATATTAAAGAAAAATGGTCATGTTGTTGGATATATGGGAGATGGTGTAAATGATGCTCCATCACTTCATAATGCTGATGTTGGTATTTGTGTAAATACTGCAACAGATATTGCTAAAGAGGCTAGTGATATAATCTTATTAGAGAAAAATTTAAAAGTTGTTTTTAATGGTGTTGTTGAAGGAAGAAAAGTATATGGAAATATTATAAAATATATGAAAATGGCTTTAAGTTCAGATTTTGGTGATGTTTTTAGTATTTTTATTGCAAGTATATTCTTACCATTTTTACCATTACTACCTATTCAAATGCTTTTACAGGATTTTTTATATGATTTTTCTCAAATAGCTATTCCTTATGATAATGTTGATAAAGAGTTTTTATTAAAGCCTAGAAAATGGAATACAAAAGGATTAGGAACTTTTATGAATGTTATGGGACCTATTAGTTCAATAATTGATGTTTTAGCATTCTTGGCATTCTGGTTTATTTTAGGATATAACAATATTGCTAGTGAATCATATTTTCAAACAGCTTGGTTTGTTGAATGTTTAATTAGCGAAACTTTAATAATCCATTTTGTGCGTACATCAAAAATTCCTTTTGTACAATCAAAAGCAAATCCTATCTTAACTGCTCTTACTATGGTTACAATAATTGGTACTATAATTACTCCAATCTTATTCCATAATATTTCATCATTCCATTTTGAAATATTACCACCTTTATATTACTTAATTGTTATTGGATTGACTGCATTGTATGTTGTTCTTGTTCAAATTGTAAAAAAGATTTATATTAAGAAAGTTGGAGAATGGTTATAATAGAAGAAACAAGGAATATTAAATTATTCCTTGTTTTTTTTGAAATTTTTTAACCAAGTTTTTATTTTTTGTCATTTTTTCATAATACTTTTATAATTTAAACACAACCTTAAAAGTAGTATATCCACCTACACAATCAACAGAAATCTTACCATTATGATTTACAACTATATTCTTAGCAATAGCAAGACCTAAGCCATATCTATTACTCTCCCTATTTCTAGACTCATCTGCTCTATAAAATCTCTCAAAAATCTTATCTCTAATCTCTTTAGGAATTTCTTTTCCTTTATTAGAAACACTCAAAATAATATCATTTTTTTGTTTTTCAAGAAATACTTTTATCTCTCCATTTTCTTCACTATGTTTTATTGCATTATCTAATAATATTGCAATAAGCTGTTTTATTTGAACACTGTTGCATTTTAATTTCAAATCTTTTTGAATGTTATATTCAAACTTAATTTTATTTTCAAACATCAAGCTTTCAAAAGTTAATACAGACATTTCCGCAATTTTCGATAAGTCTTCAACATTATAAATTTCTTTATTTTTTCCATTTTCTAATTTAGCTAAATCTAATAAATTAGTTATCAGTTCATTCATTCTTTCAGATTCGCTTTTTATATTATTTAGCCATTTCTTTTCATTAGGATCTCTTTCTAAAGCTTCTGAATTTGCCATAATTACAGCAATTGGAGTTTTTAATTCATGTGATGCATCTGCTATAAATTGTTTTTGTTTATTGAATGTTTCTATTACAGGTTTTATTATCCAACTTGTTATTTTTATTGAAACTACTATAATTACAATTTCTAATAAAACAAATATAAATATAGATGTTTTTATTAATGACTGTAATTTTTCTTTTACAAATGAATTATCTAATATTGATTTTGCTGTAAGCATAATTACTTTTGATTCTATTTTTTGTTTTCTAATTTCCTGCAAAATTTTAAATCCATCAATTCCAGGAAGCATTACATCTAAGATTATTAAATCATAAATATTTGTTAATGCATTATCTAGCCCTTCTTCTCCATTTCCATAAACATCAACAATATATTGCTCATTTCTTAATCTACTTGCTATTACATCAGCAATTTTAAATTCATCTTCAACTATTAATATTCTCATATAAATCACCTTATATATATTACTTTTTATTCATTAAATGAATATTAAATTTATATAAAAATTTTACTACATTTTATATATTTTTTCAAATTGAATTTTCTATATCTCTTGATTTTTGCAAACTTTGAGGATATAATTTGTAAAGGTAAATTTAGAAAGGACAAGACTATGGATAAAATTATAAATAAAATAGCAGAAGAATTAAATGTAAAAAGTACACAAGTAGAAAATGCTGTAAAATTAATTGATGAAGGAAATACAATTCCATTTATCGCACGTTACAGAAAAGAAGCTACAGGTGGGTTAAGTGATGAAATTTTAAGAGATTTAGGTGAAAGACTTACATATCTTAGAAACTTAGAAACAAGAAAAGGTGAAATTATAAAATCAATTGATGAACAAGGAAAATTGACTGATGAATTAACTATTGCAATTGCATCAGCTGAAACACTTGCAGAAGTTGAAGATTTATACAGACCATTTAAACAAAAGAAAAAGACAAGAGCTACTGTTGCAAAAGCTAAAGGATTAGAGCCATTAGCAGATATTATTATTGCACAAGAAGAGAAAAAAGATATTAATGAAATTGCTCAAGAATTTGTAAATATTGATAATTTATCTGATGAAGACAAAAATAATAAAGACAAAGTTGTTGCAACAGCTGAAGAAGCAATTCAAGGTGCTTTAGATATTATCGCTGAAAATATTTCTGATAACGCAAAATATAGAAAATATATCAAAAAAATATGTTATCGTGAAGGTACTATTGTAACAAAATCTGCAAAACCTGATGAAAAATCTAATTATGAAATGTATTACGAATTTGCCGAATTAGTACATAAACTTCCAAGTCATAGAATTTTAGCTATTAATAGAGGTGAAGCTGAAGATTTCCTAAAAGTATCTATTGAAAAACCTACAGATAAAATTTTATATTATATTCAAAAAGATATAATAAAAGGAAAAACTCAATTTACAGAAATGCTTACAAATACAATTGAAGATGCTTTTACAAGATTAATTGAACCATCTATTGATCGAGAAATTCGTTCAGATTTAACTGAAAAAGCTGAAGAAAAAGCAATTAAAGTATTTGGTCAAAATGCTAAACAATTATTATTAGGTGCTCCTATAAAAGGTAAAACTGTTATGGGATTTGACCCTGCTTATAGAACTGGTTGTAAAATAGCTGTAATTGATGAAACAGGAAAAGTTTTAGATATAGCTACAGTATATCCTACAGCACCACAAAATGATGTTGAAGGTGCAAAGAAAACATTATTAGATTTAATAAATAAAGACCATGTTGATATGATTGCAATTGGAAATGGTACTGCATCTCGTGAATCTGAAATGTTTGTTTCAGATATGATTAAAGAAGTAAAACATGATATTTGTTATGTAATTGTTAGTGAAGCAGGTGCATCTGTATATTCTGCCTCAAAACTTGCAACAGAAGAATATCCTGATATAAATGTATCAATAAGAGGCGCTATTTCAATAGCTCGTAGATTACAAGATCCTCTTGCTGAACTAGTAAAAATCGACCCAAAAGCAATTGGTGTTGGTCAATATCAACATGATGTAAATCAAAAGAAATTATCAGAAAGCTTAACAGGTGTTGTAGAAGATAGTGTAAACAAAGTTGGTGTTGATGTAAATACTGCTACTCCTTCTCTACTTTCATACGTTTCTGGTATTAATAATACAATTGCAAAAAATATTGTAAAATATAGAGATGAAAATGGTAAATTAAAAGAAAGAAAAGAATTATTAAAAGTTCCAAAGCTTGGAAAAGTTGCTTATGAACAATGTGCCGGATTTATTAGAATTCCTGATGGAAAAAATCCATTAGAAAATACAGCTGTTCATCCAGAAAGTTATGAACAAACTGAAAAATTATTAGAGTTATTAGGATTTAAAATTGAAGATTTAAAAAATAAAGATAATTTAAATTCTTTAAGAGAAAAATTAAAATCAGTAAATATTGAGGAAACTGCAAAAACACTTGATATTGGTGAAATGACATTAGCTGATATAATATCAGAATTATCAAAGCCTGGTCGTGACCCAAGAGAAGATATGCCAAAACCTGTTCTTCGTAGTGATGTTTTAAAATTTGAAGATTTAACTGAAGGAATGGTACTTACAGGTACTGTTCGTAATGTTATCGATTTTGGTGCATTTGTTGACATTGGTGTAAAATATGATGGACTTGTTCATATTTCTGAAATGAGTGATTCATATGTTAAATCACCTTCTGAAGTTGTTTCTGTTGGAGATATTGTAAAAGTTAAAGTTATAAAAATTGACCAAGAACGTAAAAAAGTTGGTCTTTCTATGAAAATATCATAAAAATATATAAAACTGGACTTAGAAAAATCTAAATCCAGTTTTTATCTTATTCACTAACATATTTATCTTGTATTTCTTGTATTTTTTCATAATTATTATTCAAAATATCAAGAAAAACTTCTGCTACTTGAGGATCAAATTGTGTCCCTTCACATCTTTTTATTTCATCTTTTACATGTTCAATATCAATTGGACCTCTGTAACTTCTTCTACTTGTCATAGCATCAAATGTATCTGCAACAGCTGCAATTCTTGCTAAATATGGTATTTCTTCACCTTTTAACATTCCAGGATATCCTGTTCCATCATATTTTTCATGATGATGTTTTACTATTGGAATAATATCTTTAAAAATATCTGCAGAACCTAATATATGTGCCCCTATTGCTGGATGATTTTTTATTTGTGAATATTCATCATCTGAAAGTTTACTTGGCTTTAATAATATACTATCAGGTATTCCAATTTTTCCAATATCATGGAATAATCCACCTATTCTCAAAGTTTTTATTTGATCTTCTGGTAATCCTAATTTTTGACCAATTAGAACTGAATATTCTGAAACTCTATCTGAATGACCTCTTGTATATGTATCTTTTGCCTCTACAGCAAATCTTAAAGTTTCAACCATTTCTAAATAAGCTTTTTCAAGTTTATCATTTGATTCTGAAAGTTTATCATTTATTCTTTTTATTTCTTCCATTTGTTTAACAGATTTTATACCAGATTCAACCAATAATTGTAATTGATCAAATTTGTCACTTTTTTCACAATAGCCTTGAATATCTAATCTTTTAATTGTTTCTAATGGTGGAGCCATGTCTTTGTGTCCTGTTAATAATAATATGTATAATTCTTTATTAAATTTTCTTATTTCTTCTACAACTTCATCTCCATGTAAAGGTGTCATCATAAAATCTAGTAACATTAAATCAAAATGTTCCTTTTTTACTAATTCAATTGCCTCTACAGGATCTTGCGCCCCATAAAATTCATATTCAGAATTATCAAAAAGCACTGTTAAAGAATCAAGTATTCCTTCTTCATCATCTACTCCGATTATTCTATATTTTCTTTCTTCATTTAATTGATTTTGTAATGCTTTTCTCATTAGTCCTCTACTCCCTTTTTGTATAAAATTTTATCACTCATCCTGAGATATATAGTCTTTTTAACTATACATTATATTATTTATTTATAGGAATCAAAATATTAAATGTTGTTCCTTTTCCATCTTCTGTTTGATATGTAATGTCTCCTCCAAAATGTGCTTTTATGTTTGAATATGACATATATAATCCAAGTCCTGTACCATTTTTTCCTTTTGTTGTAACCATTTCTTTAAATAGTCTATCTTGTACTTCTTTTGGAAGTCCTCCTGCAAAGTCTGTTACTGAAAATATGACATTTCCAGAATCTTTACTAATTTCTAATTGAATATTTTGATCATGTTTTCCATCATAAGCTTGTATTGCATTTGAAATCATATTATTAATAACTTGTACTAGAACATTTACATTTCCATGTATAATTTGATTTTCATCTATCTTCATCAATACATTTAAATAAATATATGCATTTTTTAATTCATGTTTCATTAATATATTTACTCTTTTTATTAGCTCTGCAACTGTAAATTCTTCTATATCATCTGTTGATAATGATGCAACAGCTTGACCTTTTACTGTTGTAATAATGTCTGACATATATTCAAGATGTGCTCTTATTTTTGGTATCCATTCTTCCATATCTCTTGCAATATCATGATGGTCTTGTGAATTTACAAGTGGATCATCTATTGATTCATCATATTCTTTTATTAAATTTTCTAATCCTTGTGTAGCTCCTGCTATAGACATGATAGGTGTTTTTAAGTTATGTGCAATTCCACCTATTAATTGCCCTAATCCTGCTAAACGTTCTCTTTCCATTAAGATATCTTGATTATTCTTTATTGTTTCCATATCTTCTTTATGTTGTGTTATATCTTTTAATAAAAATAATGTTCCTAATGAATTATTGTCTGAATTTATAGGTGTTATTTCTATTCTAAAATATTTTCTTATTTTTACAAATTGCTGTTCAAATGATACTGTTTTTTCTGTAGCATTAGCTCTTTTTATTGATTGACTAATCTTAGAAAGTGCTTGGCTTGATATATCTTTTTGTTGTAAAAATCTTATAAAATTTTTACTTCTTATATCTTCTGGACTTAGTTTAAATATATCTAAAAATGTTTTATTAAAATCTGTAATCACATTATTATCATCAAAAACTACATAACCATCAGATATTCTATCAACTATTTTTTGTAAGGCTATTGGTGTTACATTTAAAAACTGGAATTTAAATATTGCTATTGCACAACATATAATTGTTATAGTAAATGTTATTGGTGTTACATATATTGACATTGGTATTATTTTAAATGTTCCTAAAATATTTACAACTACTGGTACACTTACCCCTAGAACAATTAATAATGATTGTTTTGAAAAGAAACCAGAATTTTTTATTGAAAATTTTAGCATATAAATTATACCAAATACTAATAATATATATGAATATATATTATGAATAACCATATATGGTCCATACACTGTATCAGATATATTTGTTGAATATTGTTCATAAAATAGATGATGAAAATCATTTGTCCATAATATTATTAATGATATTATAGGAACTACAAACAATAATAAATATCTTTTTCTTAACTCTATTTTAGTATTTGCATATATTAGTCCCATGAAAAATACTGCTATTGGTATTGTACATATTGCTATATATATAAAATAATCAAAATAAACTGGCTTTATATTTAATGGTTTTGATAATGTTATTTGCATTATTAAACCTAATGTCCAAAATATTAATATAGATAAAGAAATTATAAAAATGCTTTTTAATTGATTATTTTTTTTACCTTTTGATAAATATATTGTTAATCCTATATTTATTATCATTGTTACTATCAATGCTATAAGTGTTGTTTTTGTTGCTATCATTAGTTTTTTATTCTCCTTTTAATAATTTTACTATATATCCTATATATTTTTCATCAATTTTTGGCCATTCAAATCCATATAATTCAAGTAATTTAATACTATGTTTTGAATCAACTTTAATATTATTATCATAATGTAAATTTAAATCTTTGTCAAAATCATTTATTAACATATTTATAACATCAGAGTCTGACTTTTTCATAAATTCTTTTATTTTTTGTTTAAATTTTTCATTTTTTATAACTAATATATTAATACCAAAATTTGAAATATATTTCAATAGTTTTTTTACATCAACATGATTATGGTTAAATAAATGATAAATTCTATTTGTACTATTGGTATATTTCATTGTGTGGTATATTGCTTTTGATGTGCTATCTATTGGTGAAAATTCCAAATATCCATTTAATAAGTTTTCAGGAATACTTCCAATTTCCATTAATGCTTTTAATCTATTCATATATGCATTTTCATTAATATTTTCTTGGAATTTTCCGTCTGAAATTCTTGGCATTAAATTTCCTACTCTTAATATATATGAATCTACTCCATTTAATATTGAGTCTAATATCTTTTGTTCTGCTTCAAATTTAGTTCTAACATATACATTTTCTAATTGTTGCCCAATATAAAATTCTTTTTCAGTAAATATTTGTTCTTCTTTAAATTTTTGCTCTAAATAATAATGCTCAAAAAATGCATTTCCAGAAATGCTTAGTGTTGATATATGGAATACTTTACAATTAAATGTTTTTGCAAAATCTATAATTTTTTCTACACTTTTAACATTTACATTATAAAATTCTTGATAATTTCCATAATGTGAAACTTTTGCTGCAGAATTTATTATTGTTGTTACAGAATTTCCAATAGTAAATAAATCTTCTTGTTGTAACCCAAATCCATCTAAAGTCATGTCTCCTTGAAATATAATAATTCTTTCTCCTATGTATTTATCATACTTATCTCCAAAATAATAGTGCAATTTATTTAATAATTTTTGTTCTATTGTAATTCCAGGTTCTTTTCTTATTATTACATATATTTTTGAATCTTCATTTTCTAATAATTCCTGCAAAATATGTATTCCTAAATATCCCGTTGCCCCAATTAATAATATATTTTCTAAATTATTATTTTGCACTTTAGTTGGAATTTCCATATTTTGTTCTAAAATCTCTTTATATTTAGTATTTAATGATTCAAAATTATCTTCCTGATGAACTTCATCTTTTTCTATTTTTTGTACCATTTTTTCTATTGTTGGATATGTAAATATATCTGCATATTTTATTTTGTCTGTTACTGGCATTAATTTTATATTTAAGTTCATTGCTAAGATTGAATCTCCACCCAATTCAAAGAAATTGTCTTTTATTCCAATTGGTTTTGTGTTCAAAACTTCTTCCCATATTTCTGCAATTTTTATTTCTAAATCTGTCTTGGGTTTTACATATTCTTTGCTTTCTATTTGTAATACTCCATTTGGGATTGGTAATTTTTTCTTATCTACTTTTCCATTTGGAGTATATGGAAATTCGTCTAATGCTGTGAAATAAGATGGTATCATATAATTTGGTAAAAATTTCACTAAATATTCTCTTAAATCAGCATTTTTTATTCTTTTACTTGCAATATAATATGCTGAAATTATTTCTCTATTTCCAATAGTTTGTTTTATAACTTTTGCCTTTTTTATTCCTTTAAATTCAAGAATTCTTTTTTCTATTTCTTCTAATTCTATTCTTAGTCCTCTAATTTTTATTTGTCCATCTTTTCTGCCTAAATAATGTAGATTTCCCTCACTATCAAATTTACATGCATCTCCTGTTTGGTATATAATACTATTTTCTAAATATGGATTTTTTAAATATCTTTCACTTGTTAAATCATCTCTATTTAAATATCCTTGTCCAACACCATCACCTGCAATATATAATTCTCCTTCAATTCCTATTGGAACAATTTTTAGTTTATCATCTAATATGTATACTTGTGTATTTCCAATTGGTCTTCCTATATCTATTATATCATTATTTGTTATATCTTTTAGTGTTGACCATATAGTCGTTTCAGTTGGGCCATATACATCATATATCTTCGCTTTAGATATTTTTTTTATTTTTGAAATAATATCTTCTGTTACCGCTTCACCACCAATTAAAATATCTGTTAAATTTTCAAAAAATTTCAAATTATTCTCATCTTCAAACATTAAAGAATATCTTGATGGAGTTGTTTGAATCATATTAACCTTATTTTTTTCACATAATTTATTTAATAGTTCTGGAATATGCTGTTCTTCTTCATTTGCAACAACTAATTTCATTCCAGATGTTAAAGTTACCCATAATTCTAGTTCAAATATATCAAATGATATTGTTGTAATAGATACCATCGTTTTATTTGCACTAAAATCAATTTTTTCTTTTATTGCAAATACAAAATTACACAAATTTTGATTTGTAATTTTTACCCCTTTAGGATTTCCTGTTGAACCTGATGTATATATTATATATGCTAAGTCTTGAGGATTATTTGTATTTAGAAAATTAGTATTTAATTTTGAATAAATCTCATCATTATTATAATCAATACAAATTATATTTTCAAAGTTCAATTTTTGGAATAATTCTTCATTTGTTAAAAGAAATTTTGCATCACTATTTTCAAGCATATATTCTATTCTTTTTTCTGGATATGTTGGATCTATTGGAATATAACATGCTCCAGATTTTAATACACCAATTAATGTTGAAATTAATTCTATTGACCTTGGAAGCATTACACCAACAATATCATTTGGCTTTATGTTTTTTTCTTCTCTTAAATATCTTGCTAATTGATTTGCTTTTTCATTTACTTCTTTATATGTCAGCTTATTATCTTCAAATACAACTGCTACATCATTAGGTGTCTTTTCTACTTGTTCCTCAAACAATTCAGTAATAGTTTTATCTTTTGGATATTCCATCTTTGTATCATTAAATTCATACAAAATTTTATTTTTTTCAGTATTTGAAATAATTTCAATATCTTTTATTTTAGCATTTACATCATTCATAATAAAATCAATTGCATTTATATAATGCTCAAATAGTCTCTCTATTGTCTCTTTTTTAAATAAATCTGTACAATACTCAATATTTATTGTATGACTTTTTGGCTTTATTTCTAATGATAAATTAAATTTTGCAATATTATTATTTATTTCGACAATTTGAGTTTCTGTATTATCCAATTTTAAAATATTTTCTTGATTATTTTGATATGTAAACATTACATCAAATAATGGATTTCTTGAATTATCTGTTTTTATTCCAAGCCTTTTTACCAACATATCAAAAGGATATGGTTGATGTGATATATCATCTAAGATTTGTTCTCTCATTTCATTTAAGAAATTTTGAAATGTCTCTTCTGAATTTATATTTGCTTTTGTTACAATATTATTTACAAACATTCCTATCATTCTTTTCATTTCATTTTTATCCCTATTTGCAATGGGACTACCTAAGATGATTTCGCTTTGACCAGTATATTTATATAATAATATATAAAATACTGATATAAAAAACATATATGGAGAAACTCCTATTTTTTTTGCATATCTTTCTATTTTTCTAAATTTTTTTTCATCAATAATATTTGTAACTCTGTCTCCATTATAGCTTCTCAAAGCTGTAGCTTTATAATCATATGGTAAATTTAATTGTTCAAATTCGGAATTTTTAAATTTATTAACCCAATAATCTTCTTTTTCCTTAATATCATCACTTTCATTATATTTTTCTTCCCATACGGAATAGTCTTTATATTGTATAGGAATATTCTTTAAATTATCACCATTATATAATCTTTCAAATTCTATAATAAAATTATTTAATGATATACCATCCATTATAATATGATGTGCATCCATCAACACTAATGTTTCTTTATTATCTATATAATGCACTTCCATTCTTATTAATGGTTCTTTTTCCAAATTGAAAGGCTTTGAAAAATTCATAACTATATTTTTTATTTCATCTTTTTTATTATAGAAAACAGGTATTTCAAAATCAACATTTGCCTCTACTTGTTGTCTTATATCATTATCTTTAAAAATAAATCTTGTTCTTAAAATACTATGTCTTTTTAAAATTGTACTAAATACTTTTTTTATTTTTTCAATATCTAATATTTTTTCTACTAATACTGCACCAGGCATATTATAAACAATATTATCCTCACCAATCATTTTCACACTATAATAAATCCTCTTTTGAGCTGATGATAGTGGATATGTGTCTTGAATTGGTACTTTTTCTATTTTAACTTTTGATATATCTTTTGTTTGATTTTCTGCTATATAATCTGACATATCTTTTATTGTATAATTTGACAATATATCTTTTATATTTAATTGTACATTAAATTTTGATAAAACCTTGGTTGTTAAAGTAATTGCTGTTAAAGAATCTCCACCAAGTTCTAATAAAGTATTATTAATTCCAACTTTATCAACTTGCAACATTTTTTCTATTATTTTTATTAATTCTTTATCAATTTCATTTCTAGGTTTTACAATTTCAAGTTCTTTCTCATCTATAACTGGATCTGGTAATGCTTTTCTATCAACTTTTCCATTTGGCGTATGTGGTAATTGTTCCATTTTTACAAAATATTGTGGAACCATATATTCTGGCAATTTTGAATATAAAACTGTCTTCAAAACTGATTTAGATACATGGCCTCTTTCCACATAATATGCACATAATGCGTCTTTTCCTTTTACAACTTTTTTTACAACAACACAATCATGAATATTATAAACAGATTGCATTCTTTTTTCAATTTCTTGAAGTTCTATTCTTAATCCTCTTATTTTTACTTGATTGTCAATTCTTCCATAACAAGTAATTTCCCCTTTATCATCAAAAGCACCTAAATCTCCTACTTTATACATAATTTTTCCATCTATAAATGGATTTATTATAAAGCTCGCATTTGTTTGTTGCTCTTTATTCATATATCCTTTTCCAACGCCATCTCCTGAAATATATAATTCTCCTATTGTACCTTGTGGCATCACTTTTTTATTTTTATTTAAGATATATATTTGTGTATTATTAATAGGTCTTCCTATTGTAATTTCTTCTTGATTTGTTGCATTTCCTATTGTTGAAAATATTGTTGTTTCAGATGGTCCATATCCATTGTAAATTGTTACATTTGGAATTATTTGTTTAATTCTATCTACCAATGTTTTTGTTAAAGGCTCACCTGCTAACATTATATATTTCAAACTTTTTAAACTATTTTCATCATTCAAATTTTCCAAATGGAATTTCATTACAGATGGTGTTGTTTGCATTATTTCAACATTGCTATCTTTTACAATTCTTTCTATTTTTGATGTCATTTTTTGACCATTTTCACTTGTTAAATATACAGTTAATCCTCTTGTTAATGACATTAATGTTTCAAATCCAAATATATCAAATGAAACTGTTGTAATTGAAAGTATTTTATGATTTTTTCCATCTTTTAAATATTCAATTATATTTTTCATTGAATTGTAAAAATTGCTCAAATTTTTTTGTTTTAACATTACTCCTTTTGGAGTACCTGTTGAACCTGATGTATATATTAAATATGATAAGTCTTCTGGTTTTGAAATATTTTCTAAATTTTCTTTATGATTTTCATATATTCTTTCATCTTTAACATTAATAAGTTTTTTATCTGCTAAATTTCTTCTATTTTGACTTGTTAATATTATTGTTGCTTCACTATCTTCAATCATATATTCTATTCTATCTTTGGGATAATCTGGTGCAATTGGAATATAAGATCCTCCTGATTTTAATACTGCTAACATTGATATTAACATTTCAAATGAACGTTCTAACAATATACCTACAACAGTATTATTAGTTACTTCATTTTCTCTCAATTTATATGCTAAACTATTTGCTCTCTCATTTAATTCTCTGTATGTCATTTCTTTATCTTCAAAAACAATTGCTATATCATCTGGTGTTTTTTCTACTTGTTTTTCAAAATATTTTATAAAAGGTATGTTTTCATCATATTCTAAATCTGTTTTATTAAATTCTACAAGTAATTTTTCCTTTTCT
>OIZO01001225.1_pt1 | contig 13907 bp, 13 predicted proteins | sample 1588551 | NCBI WGS metagenome assembly OIZO01 (sample SAMN03283271) | human gut metagenome | biome: human-associated habitat; material: feces | host: Homo sapiens | place: Peru | collected 2012 | reverse complement strand
CAAGAAGAAGCAGCTGACCAATATGCGTGCCGCCGGTTCCGACGAGGCCCTGCGCCTGACGCCCCCCAGAATCATGTCTCTGGAGCAGTGCATCGAGTTCCTGGCAGATGATGAGCTTTTGGAGTGCACCCCCAAGAGCCTGCGGATTCGCAAGCGCGAGCTGGACCACGCCCTGCGTATGCGGAACCTTATGAAGAAGCGCGCTCAGGAGTAAAACACAACGCCGCCCGGTTTACAGAGCCGGGCGGCGTTTTTTCAATCCCTTATTCTTCAAAATCCGTGCTGCCGACCAAACGGTCAAAGTCACTTTGGTACAATTGATCCTGGATCACGCGGTATTGTTCAAACTCACTTTCCGCAAAGGATTTTGCGATTGCCGCCGTGACTTTCCCTTTATCCTTTAAAATTTCCGCGTCGTTGAATTGCAGAAAAGCGTCCAGCTTGGATGCCCAATCTGCCATCGTCATTGGGATATGCCGTCTGGCCTGCCGGGCGGCATAGTCAAGGTACATCGTAACGATTTCATTCAGCTCATGCATCTCGTCAAAAGATAGGTAATTCTTTGCGACAGAGACATCCGCTTTCACGATTTTCCCGCCCGGAGCATTGCGCCATGTGGTCAGCCCCATGTGTTCCTTGGTGTGGTCGGCCCGCGCAACAATGACCTCCGCTGCCGTGCTGCCATGGACAGCATAGTGCATTTTGTTCTGGACGGTCGCGAAGAAATCCTTTGTTGTCTGACTGTCTAGAGAATAGTCTACAGAAGTTGCATAAATATCTGTTATTTTTTGATAGAAGCGGCGTTCGCTTGCGCGGATCTCCTGAATTTCGGAGATCAGGTGGTCAAAATAGTCCTCGCCGTAAATCTGGCCGTTGATAAGGCGAGCCTTGTCCAGCACGTAGCCCTGCTTTGTAAAGCTGTCCAGAACCTTGGTGGCCCACTGCCGGAATTGTGTTGCCCGTTTGGAATTGATTCGACAACCCACCGCAATGATGGCTGCCAATGCATAGAACTTATACTGATAGGTTTTCCCGTCATCCGCAGTTTGTGCAAATTTTGCACAAACTGCTTTTTCGCTCAATTCTCCGCTGTCAAACACATTTTTCAGGTGTTTCGTTACAACACTCCGGTCTACGTCAAAAAGCTGCCCGATTGCCTTTTGGGTCAGCCAGATATTGTGATCCTGTACCCGGACTTCGATTCCGTCTTCCTGGGCGTCCTTTGTAAAAATCAGAAAATCCACGGTACTGTTGCGAATTTTCAACTTTTCTTGCTCGCTTTTTTTCATTGCGGCCCTCCCTGCGATCAAACGAAATGGGAATGGTTTACTGCCGTTATTGTACTCCAATTTTTATTTTCTTGCAAGACCAAAGAGAAGCGTCCGCCCGCAGAAAAGAAAAACACCGTCCGTGTGAAAAAAATGTTGACCTCCATGACTTTTTCGGTTATAATGAGCAGGCATGACCGTGGAGGTCTGTCTATTTGTGTTGCTGCGGCCGCTTTTGCGGCTGTCGAGCATATGATTTTCAGAGAAAATAGGAGGTGTATCCGTAATGAAGCGTACCTATCAGCCCAGCAACCGTCACCGTTCCAAGGTTCACGGTTTCCGTCAGAGAATGGCTACTGCCAATGGCCGCAAGGTTCTGGCCCGCCGTCGTGCAAGAGGCCGCAAGGTTCTGTCCGCCTGATGCGCCGCCCCTGTGGAACACAAGGAAATACGCGCGTAAGAGCGAAACGGGAGCTACAGCGGGGTGAATGAAACATTCGCCCCGCTCCCTTTTTAGGAGAAATAGCAATGAAGTTTTCCAGCAGCCTGAAACTGAACCACATATTCCAGCGCCTTTACCACACCCAGGGCTTTGCTGATGGCAATATGGTCCTGTACGCCCGGCGCAACCGCCTGGGCCGCAATCGGGTGGGCATTACCGTCAGCAAGAAGCTGGGCCACGCAGTGGTCCGCAACCGCACCCGCAGAAGGCTGCGGGAGGTCTACCGGCTGAATGAGCAGAAGTTTACTCCCGGGTGGGATATTGTGGTGGTGGCGAGAAGCCGCTCGGTGGAAGCACCCTTTGAAAAGCTGACGGAGAGCTATCTGCGCCTTGCCCGGAAGGCAGGGCTTCTGCGGCAGGAGGAAGCGTAGTGAAACGGTTCCTTCTTGGTCTCATCTCCTTTTACTCCAAGTGCATTTCCCCCTATTTCCCGGCCCGCTGCCGCTACCGTCCAACCTGTTCCGCCTATGCCTACGAAGCGATTCAAAAATACGGCGCCGTAAAGGGAGGCTGGCTGGCAATCAAACGCCTGGCCCGGTGCCATCCCTTTTCCCATCGGGATATCTACGACCCCGTACCATGACTTCCATAAGGAGGAAAGTCCATGTTACTGTCATTCCACATTGCCGATATCATCCAGGTGCCCTTCGGCTACCTGATGGAGCTGCTGTACCGGCTGACCAACAGCTACGGTATGGCTCTGATCCTGTTCGCAATTCTGGTGCAGCTGGTTCTGCTGCCCATTACCGCAAAGTCCAAGAAGAGCATGATGAAGATGTCCCGCCTGACTCCCAGAATGCAGGACATCCAGCGCCGCTATGCCGACGACCCCAACCGCCAGAACCAGGCCATCCAGGAGCTGTACAAGGAAGAGGGCGTGTCCATGGGCGGCGGCTGCCTGTGGAGCTTTGTGCCCATGCTGCTGCTGATCCCCCTGTATACCGTGGTCCGGCAGCCCATTGTGTATATGCTCCATGAAAATCTGGACGTTGCCAACCAGGTTGTTGAAGTCATCAAGGGCCTGAACCCCGATCTCTTCACCGGAAATGCCTATTATCACCAGATGATCGCAGCCCAGTACATCCCCCAGTATGCCGAGGCCATCAAGGCCGCCATTCCCGGCATCAGCGATCTGGCCCTGGGCGGCATCAATTTCGGTTTTATCGGCATTGACCTGGGCGCGGTACCCCAGTTCAATGTGTTCGCCTCCACCTGGGCCTGGAACTGGGCCCATATCGGTGCTCTGCTGATTGCCCTGGCCTCCGCCGGCTATCAGGTCGTGTCCATGCTGATCATGCAGAAGCAGAACGACTCCCTGGTCACCAACAAGGACGGTATTCAGGACAAGGAAGCTGTGGAGAATTCCCAGACTGCCCAGACCAACAAGATGATGATGTTCATGATGCCGCTGATGATGCTGTGGATCGGCTTCACCGTGCCCTGTGCATTGTCCCTGTACTGGTTTGTGGGCGGCGTTGTCCGTACCGTTGAGGATGTGATCCTCAATAAGCGCTACCGCAAGATCTACGATGCCGAGGACGCCGAGCGCCTGAAGCGCCGGATGGAGCAGGACAAGATCGAGGCCGAGAAGGAGCGCATCCGCGCTCAGCGCCGTGCCGAGAATCCTGACGGCATCACCGAGAACACCAGCAAGAAGCGCCTGCAGAAGCAGCAGCGGGACCAGGAAGCCGCCGCCAAGGAGGCTGCCGCCCGGGAGTATGCCGCCAGAAAGGGCAAGCAGCCCGAGGAAAAGCAGGAGAAGGAAGCCCTCTCCGGCATTGCGGACCGTCCCTACTGCAAGGGCCGCGCCTACGACCCCAACCGTTACGCCCAGAATAGCAAGGAGGAGTAAACCATGGAAAAGACCCTTGTCACCAGCGGCAAAACCATTGATCTTGCCATTGAAGCTGCGCTTGCCCAGCTGGGCCTGGACCGGGACAGCGTGTCCGTTCAGGTGCTCCAGCAGGCCAAAACCGGTTTTCTGGGGTTTGGCGCACAGCCTGCCAAGGTTCAGGTGACCTATGAGGCCCCCGATGAGGTGCCCGAGGCACCGAAGGTGGCTCTGTCCTCCGCTTCCCGGAAGCCCAAGGCTGCGGCTCCCGCCCCCAAGCTTGCCGAGCCTGCCCCTGTAAAGCCCGAACCTGTAAAGCCCGAACCTGCAAAGCCCGTGGAGGCACCCAAGGCAGAAGTCAAGGCCGAGGAGAAGAAGCCCGAGGTGCGGCCTGAGCGCCCCCAGCAGCCCAGGGCCCCCAGAGCACCCCAGCCCCCGAAGGAGCCCAGAGAGCCCCGGGAGCCCCGGGAGCCCAAGGAGTATGCCCCTGCAGAGCCCGGCTCTGTGGAGGAGAAGATCGAAGTCTTCCTGAAGGGCCTGCTGGAGCACATGGATTCCAAGGCTGTGCCCCACTGCTGGAAGGAAAGCGGCAATGCCTATCAGGTGGACCTGGTGGGCGATGACCTGGGCTATCTGATTGGCCGCCGGGGTGATACCCTGGATGCCATCCAGCACCTGTGCAACTATGCCGTGAATCGGGAAGTGGAAGGCCATATCCGGGTCAGCGTGGATGCCGAGTCCTACCGCCAGAAGCGGGAGGAGAGCCTCCGCCGCTACGCCCGCAAGAAGGCCCAGCAGGTTCTGAAAGCCCGCCGCCGCACCACCCTGGAGCCCATGAACGCTTATGAGCGCCATGTGATCCATGCAGCGCTGCAGGATATGGAGAACATCACCACCCATTCCACCGGCGTGGAGCCCAACCGCTGCGTTGTTATTGAGTACGTTCGGTAATTGATTTTTCTCGTCTCCTCTTGTGGGAGACGGGAATTTTTTGCATTTCGCAGGAAAATGTGATATAGTGTCCCAGAAGTTTTTCGTGGGGAAGGAAAAAAGCTTCCCCACCGGGGGAACTGGCTCGCGTTAGCGAGACTGTTGATGACATTTCCTGAAGGAAAAGCTGTTGGTGACTTAAAAAATTTCTCTATTCCCTGTAACCACCCCCAAAAAATTCTGTCTTTATCAGTGAGGACGCTTATGAACGACAATGAAATTGTAGAGCTGTTTTTCCAGCGGAACCCTGATGGCATTCAGGCGGCCCAGGAAAAGTATGGGGCCTATTGTCTTGCCGTTGCCCGGAATATCCTGGGCGGCGAGGAGGACAGCCAGGAATGTCTGAATGACCTGTGGCTGCGGGCCTGGAATGCCATTCCGCCGCAGCGCCCCAAGCTGCTGAAGGCCTGGCTGGGAAAGGTGATCCGAAACTTAGCCATCAATTGCCGGGAGAAGGCCGCAGCCCAGAAGCGGCAGGGGGACCAATACATCCTGTCTCTTGACGAGCTGGACGAATGCATCCCGGACCCCGGGACCGCAGAGGAACGGACCTACGTCCGGGAGCTCAGCAGGGCCCTGAATGCCTTCCTGGCAACGGAAGCGGCTCTGGACCGGAAAATCTTTGTCAGTCGGTACTTTTACTGCGAGACTACGGCCCGGACAGCGGAAAAGCTGGGCCTGACCCAGGGACAGGTGAAGGTCCGGCTGCACCGGTGCCGGGAGCGGCTGCGGAAATACCTGCGGTCTCAGGAATTTGATCTGTAAGGAGCCGAACGATATGGATAAACAGCGTGCCATTGCCAAAGCCGTTACGTGTCTGGACAGCCGGTTTGTAGAAGAGGCCGCCCAGAGCGAGGAACATAAGCGTATCTCCTGGAAACCCCTCCTGTCGGCGGCAGCCTGCCTGCTGCTGGTTGCGGGACTGTGGTTGCTCCGGCCCACACCGTTAAAAGTCACGGTAAATGGGGAAAATGTATTGAATAGAACTGTGTCCTGGTCTCAGAATGGGGACGCGCAGGTCATGCGCCTGTCTCTGGAAACGGAGATCCCCCTGACGCTGGAGCCCGGGAGCAAAGCAAGCCTGACCCTGACCGCCGATGAAAACAGCGCGCTTGCTCTGGATGGCGGGGAGGAAAAGACGCTGACACTGACAAAGAAGGCAAGCTGCACCTGGATCTTATATCCCGGAGCGGACGGGTACTTTTTGCAGCTGTCCCAGGGTGGGGAGGACTGGTGCCTCCAGGCAGTCCCACAGGACGACGGTTCTGTCACCATCTGCCAGGTGCGATAATGCACCGGAAAGGAAACACATTATGAAAAAACTCACTTCTTTGATCCTGTGCGGCGCGCTGTGCGCCGGAATTCTGGTCGGCTGCGGCAAGACCGATGGCAACACCACCGCCTCTTCCTCCACGGCCGCTGCCACGGAAGCAACCACCGAGGCCACCACGGAGGCAGTTGCCCCCAGCTACGAAAGTGCCCAGGCCCTGCTGGAGAGCATCCACAAGGCCATGCCTGACGACGCCGAATTCCCCGCTGCCGGCGGCGACGAGGCCCACGACAATATGGAGGGAGCCGGAGAATTTGACATCAGCGTCTATGGCGATAGCTTCCAGGCCCAGATCCTGGTGGATGAGGAGCTGACCGCCATGGTCAAGCCCCAGGCGGCCACCATGCTGCATATGATGAACACCAATACCTTCTGCTCCGCCGTTATGCAGCTGAATGATGCAGCGGATGCCGAAGCCTTCGCAAGCCACTATCAGCAGATCGTTCAGAGCCACCACTGGATGTGCGGCTTCCCGGATACTGTGGTGGTGCTGCGCATGACGGACTATGTGATCACGGCCTACGGCGCGGATGATCTGATCCAGGCCTTCAAGACCGCTGCCCAGGGCCTGGGGGCCGAGGTGCTGGTGGAGGCACCTGCCGAGGCATAAGGAGAGAAAAGCAACATGATTTTTTCCAGCATTCCGTTTCTGTATTATTTTCTCCCTGTGGTGCTGCTGGTCTATGGCCTGACCCCGAGGGAAGGAAAAAATGCCGTTCTGCTCCTGTTCAGTCTGGTGTTTTACGGTTGGGGAGAGCCCAAATATCTGGCGGTAATGCTGGTGTGTACGGCCTTGGGCTACGGCTTTGGCCTGGCCCTGGGCCGCGCCGGAAGGCCCGGGGTGCGGAAGGCTCTGCTTGCCGCCTCCGTGCTCTCCAGCCTGAGCTTTCTGGTGTATTTCAAGTACGCGGACTTCTTCCTGTCTAATTTCAATGCGTTGACCGGCGCGTCTCTGCCGCTATTGCAGCTGACGCTGCCGGTTGGCATCAGCTTTTACACCTTCCAGATTCTCAGCTATACGGTGGACGTGTACCGGGGAGAGGCCCAGGTGCAGAAAAATCCCATTGACCTTGCCTGCTACGTGACCATGTTCCCGCAGCTCATTGCCGGCCCTATTGTCCGGTATACGGATGTGGCGGAGCAGCTGAAACAGCGCGGGCGGGGAGACTTTCAAAAGGGCGCGTCCAGATTTCTGGTGGGCCTGGGAAAGAAAATACTGTTTGCCAACCTTCTGGGGGAAGTCTGCGCCGCATGGCGGGGAACCCAGGATGGCAGCGTGCTCTTTTCCTGGCTCTATGCCCTGAGCTACACCCTGCACATCTATTTCGATTTTTCCGGCTACAGCGATATGGCCATCGGTCTGGGCGCGCTTCTGGGCTTCCGATTCCCGGAAAACTTCAACTATCCCTATATCGCCGCCAGCGTTACGGAGTTCTGGCGGCGGTGGCACATGACCCTGAGCCGCTGGTTCCGGGACTATGTGTATATCCCCCTGGGGGGCAATCGGAAGGGAATGGGAAAGCAGCTGCGCAATATCCTCATTGTCTGGCTGCTGACGGGCTTCTGGCATGGAGCTGCCTGGAATTTCCTTTGCTGGGGCCTCTATTTTGCGGCCCTGCTGATTCTGGAAAAGCTGGTGCTGCTGCGCTTTTTGGAAAAGCACCGTATTTTTGGCCATGTGTATCTGCTTTTGGCGGTGGTATTCGGCTTTGTGCTCTTTGACGCATCCACCCTTTCCGGTGTCTGGGACTGTATCCGCGGGATGCTGGGGCTGGGGGGCTTGCCCATTGCATCTGCCGAGGGGCTGTATCTGCTGAAAAGCAACGCTCTGCTGCTTATCTTGGCCGCCCTGGGGGCTACGCCCCTGCCTAAGCGCATTGCCAAAGCTCTGGAAGCGCGCTGCCCCAAAGCCGCAGCGCTCCTGCACCCAGTCGCCCTCTGCGCCCTGCTTCTGATCTGCACCGCTTACCTGGTGGACGGGTCTTACAACCCATTCCTGTATTTCCGTTTCTGATAAGGAGCAGCCGCTATGCAAAAAAAACGACTTTTCTGGGCTCTGCCCATTTTGTATATTGCTTTGACCCTTGCCTGCTGGCTCCATGCGCCCAATTCGGAGTCCCTGTCTGAACGGCGAAAGCTGGCGCAGATGCCGAAATGCACCTGGAGCGCCATTCAAAGCGGAAACTTTGCCTCCAATTTTGAAAGCTACACCCAGGACCAGTTCCCTCTGCGGGAGACCTTCCGGCAGGCAAAGGCCCTGTTTTCCGTGAAGGTGCTTGGCAGACAGGACAATAACCAGATCTACGAAAGCAAGGATGGCTTTCTGGCAAAGCTGGAGTATCCTATGAAGGAGACTTCCGTTGACTATGCCGCCTCCCGCTTTCAGGCGGTGTATGACCGGTATCTTTCCGGAAACGACCGGGTATTTGTGGCCTTGATCCCGGATAAGGCGGCATATCTGGAGGGAATTCCCAAGCTGTCCTATGCCGACTTTGCCAACCGCCTGAAGGAGAAAACACCCTTTGCGAGTTTTATTGACCTTTCGGGCAGTCTGACCCTGGACAGCTTCTATAAGACCGATACCCACTGGCGGCAGGAGCAGCTGGGGGATGCCGCCGGAACCGTCGCCGCGGCCATGGGAAAAAAGCTGACCATGGACTATGAAACCCGGTTGGCAACGGAGGATTTTCTTGGCGTTTACGCCGGGCAGTCGGCACTGCCGGTTAAGGGAGAGCCGCTGTATTACCTGTGGAACGATTCCTTTGATGCGCTGGAAATTCAGGATCGGGAGCGGAACCGGGAAATCGGCGTCTATGACCTGACTGCCCTGGACGGCCGGGACCCCTATGAACTGTTCCTCTCCGGCTCTCTGTCCCTGATCACGGTGAAGAACCCCAACGCGTCTTCGGATGACCGCCTGATTCTCTTCCGGGATTCCTTTGGCAGCAGCATCGCACCCTACTTTTTTGAAAGCTACGCCGAAGTCACCTTGGTGGATATCCGCTATCTGAGCGTCGAGCGGCTGGGGGCCTTCCTGGATTTTGAAAACAGCGATGTGCTCTTCCTCTACAGCACCCTTGTGCTGAACAACAGCGAAACACTGAAATAAAGATTGGCCTCCCTTCCGTTCTGTGCTATAGTATAGATAGAACCGGAAAGGAGGCCAATGCTATGAAATTGACTTTTTTGGGCGCGACTCACGAGGTAACCGGCAGCTGCACCATGGTGGAGTGCTGCGGCACGGTGGGACTGGTGGACTGCGGCATGGAGCAGGGGAAGGACTGCTTTGAAAACCAGAGCCTGCCTGTGAGCCCGGCGGGAATGGATTTTGTGCTGCTGACCCATGCCCATATTGACCACTCGGGCCTGTTGCCCCTGCTGACGAAGAACGGCTTCCGGGGTAGAATCTACGCCACGGAGGAGACCGCCAACCTGTGCAGCATTATGCTGAAGGACTGTGCCCATATCCAGGAGCAGGAGGCCCAGTGGAAAACCCGGAAAAATGCCCGGGCAGGTCTGCCGCCGGAGGAGCCCATCTATTCCGTGGCGGATGCGGATGCCTGCCTGAAGCGCTTCCGGCCTTGCCCCATGGGAGAAAAGATCCCCATTGCCGAGGGCATCACTGTGCGCTTTGTCAATGCGGGGCACCTGCTGGGCTCCGCCTCCATTGAGGTGTTCCTGACGGAAGGGGAGACCACCCGGAAGATGGTTTTCTCCGGGGACCTGGGCAACCGGGATCTGCCCATTCTGCGGGGGAAGGACTATGTTGCCCAAGCGGACTATGTGCTGATTGAATCCACCTATGGAGACCGGCTCCATACGCCCTGCCCGGACCCTACGGCGTTTCTGGCCAAGTGCATCCGGGAGACCCTGGATGCCGGGGGAAACCTGATCATACCCGCCTTTGCCGTGGGCCGAACCCAGGAGATGCTCTATCTCATCCGGGAGGTCAAGGAGCAGGGGCTGGTGCAGGGGGATTTCCCGGTATATGTGGATAGCCCGCTGGCCATCGAGGCCACGGGGGTGTTCTTGCAGTGTGGGCCGGAGTGCCTGGACGAGGAAACCAACGACCTGATTCGCCGGGGAATCAATCCGCTGATGTTCCCGGGGCTGCATCTGGCCGTCACCAGCGAGGAGTCCAAGGCGATCAATATGGACCCAACGCCGAAGGTCATCCTTTCCGCCAGCGGTATGTGCGAGGCGGGCCGCATCCGGCACCACCTGAAGCACAATCTGTGGCGGGAAAACTGCATGGTTCTGTTCGTGGGCTATCAGGCCGAGGGAACTCTGGGCAGAAGCCTCTTAGACGGCGGTATGAAGTCTGTGAAGCTCTTCAATGAAGAGGTGGCGGTGAATGCGAAAATACGCGCCATGCCCGGCAAGAGCGGCCATGCGGACCAGGCAGGTCTGCTGGACTGGCTGGAGCATTTTGAAGAAAAGCCCCGCCGGGTCTTCGTAAACCATGGCGAGGACGGTGTGGTAACGTCCTTCGCCGGGCTCATCCATGAAAAGCTGGGTATCCAGACCAGTGCGCCTTATTCCGGCACGGTGTTTAACCTGGCTTCCGGGAAATTCGAATACGAGGCCCCTGGCGTACCAGTGGTGAAGCAGACGGAAACCCCTGCCGCCGCCCGGAAGAACAGCCTGTATGAAAAGCTGCTGACTGCCCTTGGCCGCCTCAGCGTGATCGTAAAGAATATGAGAGGAAGAACCAATAAGGACGTGGGCAGGCTGACGGATCAGATCAACCAGCTGTGCGATAAGTGGCAATAACAAACGCCCCAACGGTGCATTTTTCGTGGACCGTTGGGGCGCATTTTTTTAGAATCCTCAGTTCTCGGACAGCTTGACGACGACTGTCCCGTCAATAATGCGGATGGAGCCGTCCGCAGGGTAGCAGGGCATGGCGGCCACTTCCGCGTTATCCCGGAAGGCTGCCGGGTCAGCCTCGGTGGGGGAGAAGCCGCACCAGAAGCTGACGAATTCCTGCCAGGAGTAGCTGTAGAGAAAGGTTTCGTGGCTGAGAAGCGGGGTCAGAGGGTCACGGTCAAAGCCGGGGACGGCCTGGAAGGTTTCAACATTGGGGCAATCGCCGACATAGGCAACGGGAAGCTCAGGGGAGTATCCTTCTGTGGACTCAATGCGCAGTACCATCCGATTGAAGAATTCTATGCTGCGGGTCTGGTAGACAGCCATGCGAGTGTGAGCAAAGTTGTCAAAGCGCACATAGCTCAGACACACCAGGGCCAGCACTGCGGCGCAGATGCGCTGGACGGCTTTTTTACCCGGCTTGGGCAGGACCGTATGCTCTGCCAGGAAAGGCAGGGGCACGAAGACCATAATCAGGCTGCAAACCATGAGCAGGTGCATCTCATTGTAAGTGCCGCACATGACATAAATCAGATTTGCAGCCAGAGGGTAGCAAAGCAGAACCAACGCTATGCAGATGCCCTTTGCGGCAGATGCACGCAGCAGCTTCCAAATCAGCGGCAGCCACAGCGATGCCATTAGAATTTGGCAGAGGTAATAGAGAACGCGCACATTGTCCGGGAAGAGATCCACGTGCCAGACACCATCGCCGGGGAAGAAAAATTGGTGGTATGCCGCGGGAATTCGGCGGATGTAGGGAAGAAGCCCATTCTGGCCCATTTGGGAAATGCCCATATAGCCGTCCAGAGCAGCTCCTTTTAAGTGAAGAAACAGTCGATTGAAGAGAAAGTAGAGGAGAAATCCCCCAATAGCTGTCCCGGCATACCGGGCAACACGGAGAAGAAGTGCCCTGGCACGGCTGTCCTCATCTCGGCATAGCTCCTGTGCGAAGGCGAGCAGCAGGGCGCACAGGCCCATGGGCAGGTAGGATTGATAGATACCAATAGAAAGCGCCAGAAGAAAACCGCCTGCGCCTGCACCCAGCGCATCCGGCCGACGCTGGCATACCCAGGCGGCGCTCAGACACAGAAGCTGGGCAAGCAGATAATAAGGGGCGGTAAACACATAGCCGAACAGTCCGGCTACGGCAGGGGACGCCACCAGCAGCCCGGAGAGCAGAAGCAGACCGCTGCGGCTGCGCACGTCCATGATTTCCGCTAGCACCCAGGCGCTGAGCCCGGAAAGAATCAGGCAAATCAGCCCGTTAAACAGGGGGCTGGCGCAATTCGGCGCGCCGAAGAAGCGCGTGAACAGGGAACCAAGCACCCCCAGGAACCAGCGCCCGGAGGAATAGGTGGCGCCAACGGAGAAAAAGTAGTGGACATTGTCGTGAAATGCAATTACGTTGGTCAGGGCAAGGCCGTGGGCTGCCAGACCAAACAGGAGAGAATAGAGCAGCGCCCTGGAAAGACGCTGCTTTTGATTGGCAGTATTCATTACAGCTCCTAAATACACAAAATATGTTTTATTATTTTAGCATAAGCTGCGCAAAAAAGCTAGCATATCTCGCTTTATAAATTCCTTAATATTGTGCCCGGTGCTGCTGCGGAAGGCCAAAGGCTTTCTCATGGGAGGAACGAACATTCAGAGCCCCAAAAAAGAAAAAAACGATTGACAAACAGACGTCAATCGGGTATAATGATGTTCCATACTGTGGTAGTATGCCGTTTTGGGGCCTTCTGCTCCAACACTGGTATTTTACCACAGGGAGGGGCGGATGTCAAGAGGGTAATTTAGCAAAAATGACAACTTGTCCAAGCGTATCAACAACACACATTCGGATGAAAGGCTGTGATGATCCATATGGCAATGGTCAAGGACGTTATGTTCGGCAAGACCATGCGTAAATCCTACGCGAAGTATGAAGAGATCCTGGAAATCCCCAACATGCTGAAAATCCAGAAGGATTCCTACCAGTGGTTCCTGAAGGAAGGCCTGCGGGAGGTTTTCAAGGACGTTGGCACCATTACCGATTTCTCTGGGAAATTGGAGCTGAGCTTCCTGGACTATACCATGGAAGACAAGGCAAAGTACACCATCGAGGAATGCCGGGACCGGGACGCTACCTACGCAAAGCCCATCAAGGTGCGGGTTCGTCTGCGCAATACCGAGACGGAGGTCATTACCGAGCAGGACATCTTCATGGGCGATTTCCCCGTGATGACCAATGGCGGTACCTTCGTGATCAATGGCGCTGAGCGTGTCATTATCTCCCAGATCGTTCGTTCTCCCGGTATGTATTACGGCCACGAGGTGGACAAGGCCGACCAGCATACCTACACCGCTACGGTCATTCCCTACCGCGGCGCCTGGCTGGAGTACGAGACTGACAATTCCAATGTTTTCTGGGTCCGCATCGATAAGAACCGGAAAATTCCCATCACCAGCCTGATCCGTGCTCTGGGTGTTCAGACCGACGAGCAGATCAAGGAGATGTTCGGTGAGGACGAACGGATTCTTGCCTCCATCGAGAAGGACCCCTGCAAGACCCGGGAAGAGTCTCTGCTGGAAATCTATCGCCGCCTGCGTCCCGGTGAGCCTCCCACGGTGGAGACTGCCGTTGCGCACCTGGAGGGCCTGCTGTTCGACCCCCATCGCTACGATGTGAGCAAGGTTGGCCGCTACAAATTCAATAAGAAGATGGACATCTGGTCCCGGCTGTCCGGCCAGGAGGCCGCAGAGCCCATTGCCGATCCGCTGACCGGTGAAATTCTGGTCATGCCCGGCGACTTCATCTCCCGGGCCCAGGCCCACGACCTGTCTAAGCGCGGCATCAACAGAGCCGTTGTCAAGGTGGGCGACAGCAATGTGGTCGTCTTCTCCAACGGCATGGTGGATATGGCCGGCTTCGTGAACTTCGATCCCGCCGAGTACGGCGTCAAGGAGAAGGTCTGCTTCAATGTTCTGAAGGAAATGCTGGAGGAGCTGGGCCCCGACGGCGACTGGAAGACCGCTATTGAGGAGCGGATGACCGACCTGATCCCCAACCACATCACCGTGGAGGACATCATGGCCTCCATCAACTACCTGAACTGCGTGGCCATGGGCGTTGGCACC
>OIZO01001215.1_pt1 | contig 13970 bp, 10 predicted proteins | sample 1588551 | NCBI WGS metagenome assembly OIZO01 (sample SAMN03283271) | human gut metagenome | biome: human-associated habitat; material: feces | host: Homo sapiens | place: Peru | collected 2012 | reverse complement strand
TTCGTTGAAGATTTGAGTCATTCCGACTTTTGTAGCTAAAATTGCCTTCTTCATTGATTTTCCTCCTGTTTAATCTACAGCGGACAAGATGAATATGCTCGTTTTATAACGCCTGCACAGCGCATCCTGTCATCCTAGAACAGCTAATATAAGTGGAACCCGCACCACTGCTTGTTACTTCTATATTAAACCCTTAGGATTATTGCTTTAATAATGAAAAATTTCAGATAACGATTAGTTCATTACCTTAAGGTTGATGAATACACCAGCTGGCATCTCTAACTTAGATAATGCATCTACAGTCTTCTGAGATGGTGATAATACATCGATAAGTCTCTTATGAGTTCTCTGCTCGAACTGCTCTCTTGAATCCTTGTACTTGTGAACAGCTCTAAGAATAGTAACAACTTCCTTCTTTGTTGGAAGAGGTACTGGACCACTTACCTGTGCTCCTGTCTTCTTAGCAGTTTCGATGATTTTCTTAGCTGACTGATCAATCAACTGATGATCGTAAGCCTTCAGAGTAATTCTGATTACCTGATTTGCCATAAAAAAAGTCGCCTCCTTCGCACTTTATTGTTTAAGTACGACAAGCGGTGACTGTACACACTCCCACGCGTATCATATAGTCTCATTCATAATTCGACCCACGCGCGTCATTTCTGCGGATTGCAGATGATTTTGGTACAGTGACTTGTCGCCAGTTTCTTCGCCGGAGATTATCTCCAGCATTGACATTCGCTCCACGGAAAACCTGCTTTATTCAAGCAGCAACCTCACGCTTCACAGCTATCAATGTCACAGCAAGTATTAATATACACTACTCTGTATATAAAATCAACAAGAAAAATTGTTTTTTTTTAAGAACAAAAAACCGAGGCATCAAATCTGCCCCGGCTTTATAATTCAATTAGTAAATAGAAACTCCAAGTCCCATAGAACTGATCTTCCACTGTCCATCAACATATTTGTAATATATATATGAAGAACTCTTTGTATCACTCTTATCGTATGACTTTGTGTCATTAGAATACTTATATGTGTATGAATATCCAATCTTAAAGCCAACTTTTATTGTTGGGCATCCATCACTTGAATCAGTCCTGAAACTTGTATCTGACATAGATGCTGTAAAACTTGTAACCTTGAAATTAGATATCTGCTTGTATGTTGACTTAAATGTATCAACATAACCATTATATGTTGACTTTGCACCTGACTGCATATTACTTGTAAACTTGTCACTTACAGTTGAAAAATCATTCTTCTTCTGTGCTGCATCAAAGAACTCTGTAACATCTTTCTTAGCCTGATCCTTAAGACCACTAATCTTATCTTCTGAGAACTTAATATCATATGAACTGATTGATGTTGAGTAATCATCATATGATGGATAAATTTCTTTTTTATAATCCTCTGTAAAATCACTTGTCGCCTTAAGTATTGTAGTTCCATTAAACAGATATGGAATTTCATATACATCGTAGCTTGAATTCTTACCTGAATCATCTTTCTTGTACTGGTCTCCAACAAGAATATCATTTATAAATAATGTAAGTCCCTTAGGCACGTTAATTGTACAATTTGAAACTACAACATCCTCTGTACTTACTTTATACTTTTTAAAGAATAACATATAATGCTTATCAGTAACTGTAAGAAGTAAATCTTGTGAATTAGCACCTGTAGCTGTCGTATATATAACACTTACAGCCTTGTTGCCTGGAAGACGTCCCTTAGAAGAAAAACTGTCAATAACTCTCATATTCCCTACTGCACTTCCTGTTGCTTCTGAATGAGCTGTTATAAATGCATTCTTTGTAAGGAATTCGCTATCTGGAATCTGGACAAGTGAATATGCCTTAGCCCAGTCACATTCCTCAACCGCTTTAACATAGCTGCCAGCTGTCTTCTTATAATTAGTAAGACTGTTACCAACACATATAAACACAATAACCGCTGCTATAACCGCAACCGCTGCCGCACCAATAATTATAATCTTCTTAGAAAGCTTGAATGGTTTCTTTGAAGAATTTCCCATTGTGCCATTCTGTGGTTGCTCATACATTGGTGTAACCTGTGGCTGTACATTAACATGTGCTGTCTGCACCTGTGGCTGTACCTGCTCATTAATCTGTGGAGCCTGTGGCTGTTCTGCTGGCTGCTGTGCCTGAGTGTCAGTCTGTGGTTCCTGTGCCTGAGTCTGTACCTCTGGCTGCTGCGGAACTGCATTATTATCTGAAGCTGCTGATCCCTCTGTTACAACAGGTTCAAATTCAAGGCGTGTTCCACAATTTGCGCAAAATAATGCGCCTTCATCATTGCTTGTTCCACAATTAGGACAAAACATAAATTAATCCTCCCTCATATGATTAATATAGAAAATCATCAGAAATTATATCATATCTAAATGATTCTTTCAACTAAAATAATGCCTATCCCTGCCGCTTCTGTTTCTCTATTTTTTCTGCCAGATCATTCAGATATTCCCAGCGCTCCAGCTTCTCCTCGAGCTGCTTCTCCACATCTTCCTTTTCCTTAGTAAGCTCTGCAAGCTTAGAATAAGAAGTCGCATTTTTAGCAATCTCATCATCAAGTTCTGAAACTTTAGTTTCCAGCTTCTCTATATCATCATCAATAGTCTCATATTCTTTCTGTTCCATGTATGTGAACTTAAGCTTATCCTCATGGCTGTTATATACCTTCCTTGCCTGACCAGCTGCTTTGGATTTAGATGCATCAGATGTTCCATTTGATGACACATTATATATAGAAGAAACACATTTATCCCTGTAGTCTGTATAACCACCTTCATACTGTGTAAGGTGGCCTCCTGCCTCAAATGCAAATATCCTATCAACAACTCTGTCAAGGAAATATCTGTCATGCGAAACCGTAATTACAATACCCGCAAATCCATCAAGATACTCCTCAAGTATCTCAAGAGTTTCAATATCAAGGTCGTTGGTAGGCTCATCAAGAATAAGCACATTTGGCGCACTCATAAGAACACTTAACAAATAAAGTCTCCTCTTTTCACCACCTGACAGCTTGCTTATCGGTGTCCACTGCTGCTTCGGCGTAAAAAGAAACTTCTCGCACATCTGTGACGCAGTTGCTTTGCCATCAACCGTCGTAACATATTCGCCTATGCTTCTTACAAACTCAAGCACCGTAAGGCTGTCATCAAGCGGCTCATTCTCCTGCATGAAATATCCGATTCTTACAGTCTCTCCAACCTCAACACTACCACTGTCCGGCTCAAGCTGACCTGCTATAATCTTCATAAGCGTAGACTTGCCGCAGCCGTTATCACCGACAATGCCGATTCTGTCATCCCTCAAAAAAATGTAGGTAAAATCGTCAATTATCGTCCTCTCGCCAAAGCTTTTGCAAATGTTATGGAGTTCGACAGTTTTTCTTCCAAGCCTGCTGCTCACTGAATTCATATCCATAAGCTGCTTGTCAAATCTTGCTCTCGCCTGCTTTGAGGCTTCCTTCATATCCTCAAATCTGTCAATCCGGGCCTGCTGCTTTGTTGAACGCGCCTGACAGCCTCTCCTGATCCATGCAAGTTCTTTTCTTAATATGTTCTGTCTCTTGGCCTCAGTTGCCCTCTCCATCTCCTCACGCTGGGTCTTCAGTTCAAGAAAGCCTGAATAATTCGTATCGTAGCTATACAGCGATGCTTTATCAAGCTCAACAATCCTGTTAGTGACATTATCAAGGAAATACCTGTCATGAGTAACCATAATAAGTTCTCCCTTGAAATTCTTAATAAACTGCTCAAGCCAGAGAACCATATCATTATCAAGGTGGTTAGTTGGCTCATCAAGAATCAGAAGTCTTGCAGGTTCAACTAAAGTTCTTGCAAGCGCCGCCCTCTTTTTCTGACCGCCTGATAAAATATTCATCATTGCGCCATGGTCTGTAATTCCAAGCTTGTTAAGAATCTCTTTTGCTTTTGGCTGGCTGTCCGCATGCTTTCCACGCATAACATATTCCAACACATTTTCATTATCATAATACAGAGGGGTCTGTGCAAGATACGCAAGCTCAATCCCCTTGCCCTTTACAACCTGTCCCTCATCCAGTTCTTCAACACCTGCAATTATTTTTAAAAGAGTAGACTTACCCGTTCCATTCACACCTATAAGCCCAATCTTATCGCCACTGTTAATTCCCAGACTTATATTATTAAAAAGTTCCTTTTCTCCGTAGGTCTTGCTGACCTTTTCAACATTTAATATATTCACTATTATCTCCGTTATATAAATTATTTGTCATCATCTGAAAGATTATAGAAATTTTTAAGCTTCTGTGCAAGCTCCGGGTCTCTCTTCTTCAGATGTTCATAATGCTTTCTCTTCTGCTCCATCATATGCTCATATGCATACGGATTGTGCAGCTTCACTCTGCCAAGCATTTCCTTCCTGTGTTCCTTAAGCATATGGATTGCATCCGGATTAATCTGCGCCAGCTTCTTCTCAACAACAACTCGGCGCTCATCAATTCTCTTCTCAATATCATCAATATCAAGATTAGGATATTTCTTATCATCAAACAAATGCATCTCCAGTCGCTCAAGCAGCTCATCCTCATCAAAAAGTCCGATTCTTCCCCATGCAGCATGTTTTTCAGCATCCACGATAACATTTTTCTCGTCCTTCTTAACACTGCCAATCTCTGCCGCCATCTCTGCTGCCATCTTCTCAAGCCATTCATCAGCATCTGCACCAAAAGCCCACTCAATCTCAGCAAGCCTTTCGTTGTCCTCATGCGCCTCGCCAGAAACAGCCTGCTCTCCTTCCAACTCCTCAACAGGATAGGGTCTGTCAAGCCCCGCATCTCTTAGGGCAAGCGGAATCGTTCTTCTAACAACACCTTTTTCAACAAGCTCGCCTGCACCAAGCTCTCTTAACTGGTCATTAAGTGTGTGTTCATGCTCTGTGATATAGAATCTGATACCTTTCTTTTCAAGTGCCTTATATAAAGCCATAAGCCTGTCAACTGCCGTCACATCAATAGAACCTACACCTCCGGCGTCTACAATTACCCATTTAGTATTATCATCAAGATTCTTATCTATATCATCAACAAATGTATTAATATTCGCAAAGAAAAGCGCACCGTTAAATCTGTATATAACCACGCCTTTTATCTTCTTTACATTGCGGTATCTGTTAAGGCTATAGAATCCCTCCTGTCCCGGTATCACTCCAAGAAACGCTCTTGGTGGTTCAACCGCTTTGACAATAACAGCGATGAATGAAAGAATTACACCGATTACAACTCCGTATATAGTTCCGAATAACAGAACGCCTAAGAAAGCACCTACAAATATTGCAAATTCCGTATGGTCTGTTTTCCATAATTTAGCCGCAAGCCCGAATTCAGTAATTCCAATCAGTGCCGCAACAACAATTCCTGTAAGTATTGGTACTGGAAGATACTCAAGCACTGGTGTTCCAAAAAGCACTATAAGAAGCGTTGTCAGAGAAGCTGTTATTGACATAACCTGTGATTTACAGCCAAACTGGTCTGCAATTCCTGTTCTTGACACACTTCCATTCAAAGGGCATCCGCCAATTACAGCAGAAGCCGCATTTGCAGCAGCATAAGACAGAATCTCTCTGTTATTGCTTACCTTGTAGCCATATTTGTTGGCATAATTATTAGTTGCAAGCAGGGTCTGCGCCATGACAACACCTGCCACTGACAGTCCAAGAAGTATTATCTCTGAAGGATTCTTAAACACAACTGACATATCGGGAAGCGAGAATCCCGGAAGCCCCTTCTCAACATGTGGAAGAAGCTTGACACCAAATCTGTCAATGTGGAAAATTGCAGTTGCAAGCGCGCCAAGCACCATAAGAAGAACCGACATTGGAAACTTTGGAATGAATTTCTTCGCAACAAGAATAATCGCAACCGTTCCGACTCCAAGCACTGCTGATAACAGATTGAATGACTTCATTTCACCCGCTATATGTATAAGAAGTTTGATTGCTTCGCCAGTTCCGGCATTACCACCAAAAAGCTTTGCCGCCTGCATAAGAATTATTGTCACGCCGATACCGCTTATGAAGCCACCCATTACAGGTGTCGATATGTAATTGACAATACGGCCTGCTTTAATAAAGAAGAAAAGCAGCAGCCACAATGCCGCAACTAAAGTTATCGCCGGAACTACTGCCTTCGCTTCCTCAGAGCCTGAAACCATTCCAAGCGTTGCGAGTGTTCCACCGACAAGTGCCGCCGGAGTTGCGTCTACTCCGAACACGAACTGCGGCGAAGATGTTATAAGTCCATATATAAGCACCGGCAGAATAGAGCAGTACAGACCATATACCGCAGGCAGTCCTGCAATCTGCGCATACCCCATTGATATAGGAATAGACACGAGTGCAACAATTATTCCCGAAACAATATCCTTTTGTATATTCTTCAAACTAACATTTTTCAATATGCATCGCCCCTTAATCAGATTTCAATAGAAATATATTAACATAAAACACAGCTGTTCAAAACATTTTTGCACGATTGCAGTTATTAATATTTTCGTATATAATTATTTAATAACAAATGCGGTACCAAACTGCAACACATTTTTATATAGAAAAGGATACTTAATTATGTTTATAGCTGACAACTGGAAAGATTATGAAGTAATAGATACCTCTAAGGGTGAAAAGCTTGAGCGCTGGGGCAAGTACATTCTTGTTCGCCCGGACCCACAGGTAATATGGGACACACCTAAGAAGGAGCGTGGCTGGAAGAATATGAACGGTCATTACCACAGAAGTTCTAAGGGCGGCGGAGAATGGGAGTTCTTTGACCTTCCACAGCAGTGGCAGATTCACTACAACAGTCCTTCATTTGAGCAGGAGCTGACATTCAACTTAAAGCCTTTCAGCTTCAAGCACACAGGTATATTCCCTGAGCAGGCTGCTAACTGGGACTGGTTCGGAAAGATTATCTCAGATGCCAAGAAAAAGCGTGGCAGCGAGCCTGTAAAGGTTCTTAACCTGTTTGCTTATACAGGTGGAGCAACACTTGCATGTGCAGCCGCAGGTGCTAATGTTACACATGTAGACGCTTCTAAAGGTATAGTCGCATGGGCTAAAGAAAATGCACAGTCTTCAGGACTTATTGACAAGCCTATCCGCTGGATAGTTGATGACTGTGTAAAGTTCGTAGAAAGAGAGATAAGACGAGGTAACCATTACGATGCAATCATTATGGATCCACCTTCATACGGACGTGGTCCTAAAGGAGAAATCTGGAAAATAGAAGAAGCCATACACCCGCTTGTTAAGCTTTGTGCACAGCTTCTTTCTGATGAACCATTATTTTTCCTTATTAATTCATACACTACAGGTCTTCAGCCAGCCGTTCTTACTTATATGTTAAGCACAGAACTTAAGAGCTTTGGCGGACACTGTGATTCACAGGAAGTAGGTCTTCCTGTTTCAAGCAACGGACTTGTTCTTCCATGTGGTGCTTCCGGCCGCTGGATGAAATAATTAATACACAACACCATCGAGTGACGGCGATTCTTCGCCGTCATTCACAATTCTGATAACCAGATGATTAGGCAGGCATGTAATCGGCATTAAAGGCTCAGATATAAAGCCCATGTTCACACACAGCTTGTCTGGACAGCTTGCATCAGCAATCTTAATCTTTCCATTCTCAACAAGAATATCATTATACTCTCCATCACCATATTCAATCCTGAAAGTATACGGATTCTTCACATCGTTTAACGAAACAGTCCTTAACAACTCGTTATCCCTGTATATATAAGCGGTCTTACTACCGTCATTCTTTCCTGATTTCATATATATAATAGAAGCCACACTTGCCCCGACAAGCAGGATAATCACGGCCACCACTGCAATAACTCTTTTTTTCACAATCTCCTCCATCTGCTACATAGTATATTTTTTAGGAATATATTTGTCTGCAAAGAAGCACACAAGGCCCGTAAACAGACCTGTTATAACACCGCTTATCACAAGAAACGGCATATACGCAAATATACCCGACAATCTGAGTATGAAAAATGCAGCAAGAATCTGACCTGCATTATGCGACACCGCACCAAGTATACCTGTAAGGAATATATACTGTCCCCTAAGCAATTTATTAACAGCTGCCATCACAATAAGGCATAAAAATCCACCACTTACACTATATATAAATGATACTGCCTGCCCTGTAAATATTGTAGCAAGTATAATTCTCATAGCCAGGACAATAGCTGCATCACTGAATTTATACCTTTTTAATACAAAAAGTGTCACTATATTGGCAAGTCCTAACTTGACTCCCGGTATTGGAACTAGCGTAGGTATCGCTGATTCCACAACAAATATTGTCAGTGCAATTGTTGTAAGTAATGCCAGCGTTGTAAGTCTCTTAACATCAAAAGTTTTCTTCATGTCTGCCTCCGCATAAATATTACCTATGCATTTTAACAGACATTTCATATTAAGACAATAATTCGTTAAATTAATTCAAATTCGTGCAAAATCAGTTTGACAGTTCTCAAAAATATAGTATAATCATTTGGCTTTATAAATATACGAAAGTGAGGAAATCCTATGGTAAAAGACATGACAAATGGTTCGCCTTCCAAGCATATTCTTGGATTCGCAGTTCCAATGCTGTTCGGAATGCTGTTTCAGCAGTTCTACAACCTTGTTGACACAATAATCGTTGGTAAAACTCTTGGTGTTGAAGCTCTTGCCGGAGTTGGAGCAACAGGTTCTATCAACTTCATGATAATCGGTTTCTGTATGGGAGTCTGTAACGGATTTGTGATTCCGGTTGCCCAGTGCTTTGGTGCAAAGAAGCCTTCGGACCTTAGAAAATATGTATTCAACGGATATATCTGCAGTGTTGTGTTTGCCATAGTGCTTACACTTGCATCCGTAATATTCTGCCGCAGGATACTTATCGTTATGAATACACCTACAGATATTATTGACCATGCCTACAATTACATAGTTGTTATATTCATCGGAATCCCTACCGTATTCCTGTACAACATGGTATCAGGCGTTATCCGCTCGCTTGGCGACAGTAAGACACCTGTAGTTTTCCTAGTGCTTTCTTCAATAATAAATGTAGTACTTGATTTCTTTCTTATTCTTGTATGTAAGATGGGCGTTGCCGGAGCTGGCTGGGCAACTGTAACATCACAGCTTGTTTCTGGACTTACTTGTCTAATATATATGTATAAGAAATATGACATCTTAAAAGGTGACAAATCAGAAAGAGTACTTGATAGAAGATTCATCACCAACCTGTGTATGAACGGTGTTCCTATGGGACTCCAGTATTCAATAACAGCCATCGGAAGTACAATCCTTCAGGCTGCTGTCAATACACTTGGTTCAACATATGTAGCCGCAATGACTGCCGGTTCTAAGATGTTTAATTTTACATGTTGTCCATTTGATGCCCTCGGCTCAACTATGGCAACCTATGCCGGACAGAATGTGGGCGCTGCCAAAATTAAAAGGCTCGGTCAGGGTGTCCGTTCTGCAATGATAATTGGTTCAATATACAGTGTCCTTTCACTTATTGCACTGTACTTCACTACAGATTACATTGCATTATTATTTGTTAATGCATCTGAAACAACAATCATTGCTCTTACAAGACAGTTCATCCTTGCATCTGCATGCTTCTACATACCGCTTACAGGCGTTAATGTAGTCCGTTTCTGCATACAGGGTATGGGCTTCTCAGTATTTGCGATATCAGCCGGTATCCTTGAAATGATTGGCCGTGCATTCGCAGCCATTATACTTATCCCAAGTATTGGATTCATGGGTGCATGCCTTGCTTCACCTATTGCATGGATTGCTGCTGACGCATTTTTGTTCCCTGCATTCATACATTGTGCCAAGAAGCTTAATGCAAGGCACAATAAATATTAAATCAAACTAATAACATGACTAAAGGGAGGACAATATTGCCCTCCCTTATTTATTCTATAATATAGACAGCCTGGCTGCGCATCTCTTACTATCTATGTTTAAATGTTTCCAAATCTCTTGTCACATCTTAACATTATATCAGTTTTACCACCTGACAATTATCAGTCATTCCATCCCAGAATTTATCAAGTGGTGTTCCTCTGAATTTTGCTATAATACTGCAGTTCATGGCACCATGACCAACAATCAGTATATCTTTGCCACTATTTACCTGTGGCATAACAACATTGTCTATAAACTCCCCTGTCCTTGCAAAAAGTTCTTCAAAGCTTTCTCCACCTTCAACTGTAACATACTTCTCAGGCTTCTTAAAAAGAGCATTAATCGGACAGTCATCAATAGCAAATGAATTCTCTATTCCTTCATATATTCCAAATCCCATCTCTATAAGCCTGTCATCCGTATACACAGGAACATCTCTTCCCTGCATAAAAATCTCCGCTGTTTCCTTTGCTCTGACAAGTGGCGATGAATAGCATATGTCAAAATGTATATCCGCATACTTTTTCCCAGCCTCTGCCGCCATCATTCTGCCCTCATCATTAAGAGGTATATCTGTTCTTCCCTGCAATTTATGACATGCATTCCAGTCTGTTTTACCATGACGCATTATGTATAGCATATTATTCTCCTATATTTTATCATATCCAAGTTCATTACTTCGCAAACAGCTCATATGCCAGAATTTCATTCTGGCATTGTCGCGGCGCTCCTCGAGAACCCATACAAAGTTCTCAGTTCGTGCAAGCACGACTGCGAACTTTCCATGACTTCTCTCATCGCTGCTCGCGCAAAAAAGGGTTTCCGGGAAACCCGGAAACCCTTGAAAGAACTGTATTAATAACAATTACTCGATGATTGTTGCAACAGCACCAGAACCAACTGTTCTACCACCCTCACGGATAGCGAAACGAAGACCCTGCTCCATAGCTACGTTATGGATAAGTTCAACTGTCATCTCTACGTTATCACCAGGCATGCACATTTCTGTACCAGCTGGAAGCTCGCAAACACCAGTTACATCAGTTGTTCTGAAGTAGAACTGTGGTCTGTAGTTGTTGAAGAATGGAGTATGACGTCCACCTTCGTCCTTTGTTAATACGTAAACCTGAGCTGTAAACTTGTGGTGTGGTGTGATTGAACCTGGCTTGCAGAGAACCTGTCCTCTCTGGATCTCGTCTCTCTGAACACCTCTAAGAAGTGCACCAATGTTATCACCTGGCTGAGCCTCATCAAGAAGCTTTCTGAACATCTCGATACCAGTTACAACTACCTTACGGATATCTTCATGGATACCAACGATTTCAACTTCCTCATTAACGTGGAGAACACCTCTCTCTACTCTACCAGTAGCAACAGTACCACGTCCTGTGATAGAGAATACATCCTCTACAGGCATAAGGAATGGCTTATCTGTATCTCTTTCTGGATCTGGAACATACTCATCAATAGTATGCATAAGCTCAAGGATCTTGTCACCCCATTCGCTGTTAGGATCTTCAAGAGCCTTAAGAGCTGATCCCTGGATGATTGGTGTATCATCGCCTGGGAAGTCATACTCGTTAAGAAGTTCTCTGATTTCCATATCTACTAATTCAAGAAGTTCTGGATCATCAACCATATCACACTTGTTCATGAATACAACGATGTAAGGAACACCAACCTGACGAGCAAGAAGGATATGCTCTCTTGTCTGAGCCATAACACCATCAGTAGCAGCAACAACAAGGATACCTGCATCCATCTGAGCAGCACCTGTGATCATGTTCTTTACATAATCAGCATGTCCTGGGCAGTCAACGTGTGCATAGTGTCTCTTCTCTGTCTCATACTCAACGTGAGCTGTAGAGATAGTGATACCTCTTTCTCTTTCCTCTGGTGCCTTATCAATATTCTCGAATGCAACAGCCTCACCTGTACCAAGTCTCTCATGAAGAGTCTTTGTGATAGCAGCTGTTAATGTAGTCTTACCGTGATCTACGTGTCCGATTGTACCAATGTTACAATGTGGTTTTGTTCTCTCAAATTTAGCCTTTGCCATTGTTTAAAATCCTCCTAAAAATATTTAGATTGCCCTGAGAGGAAATATCCCCTCGGGCTTTGTCATAGCTGAAATCTATTATATTTCATTTACTGAAATATTTCAACTATATTTTTATAGTTATTACTTATTTCTATCAGAAATAACCTTATCCTGAACAGACTTTGGAGCCTGCTCGTATTTATCGAAGAACATAGAGTAGTTACCACGACCCTGTGTCTTAGAACGAAGGTCAGTAGCATATCCGAACATCTCAGCAAGTGGAACGAATGCTTTAATCATCTTACCACCTGAGATATCTTCCATACCCTCGATACGTCCTCTACGTGAGTTGATATCACCGATTACATCACCCATGTATTCTTCTGGCATAGTAACCTCAACCTTCATGATAGGCTCAAGAAGGGCAGGTGCTGCCTTAGCCATAGCATCCTTGAATGCCATAGAACCAGCAATGTGGAATGCCATTTCTGAAGAATCGACTTCATGGTATGAACCATCGTAGATATCTGCTCTAAGTCCGAGAACTGGGAATCCAGCTAAGATACCTGAATTAGCAGCTTCTCTGATACCATCAGCAACTGAAGGGATGTATTCCTTAGGAATAGCACCACCAACTACTGAAGACTCGCAGAAGAGTACTGGAGGTTCGTTAATTAATACTGTGTTCTTTGTCTCAACTTCAAACTTATCAACGTTAGCTTCAAGTGGTGAGAAACGTACTTTACAGTGACCATACTGTCCACGTCCACCTGACTGCTTAGCGTACTTACTATCAACATCAACTGCCTTAGTGAAGCACTCTCTGTAAGCAACCTGAGGAGCACCAACGTTAGCCTCTACCTTGAACTCACGGAGAAGTCTGTCAACGATGATATCAAGGTGAAGCTCACCCATACCAGCGATGATTGTCTGACCTGTTTCCTGATCTGTATGAGCACGGAATGTAGGATCTTCTTCAGCAAGCTTTGCTAAAGCTTCGCCCATCTTACCCTGGTCATTCTTAGTCTTTGGCTCAATAGCAAGCTCGATAACTGGCTCTGGGAATTCCATAGACTCTAAGATAACTGGATGTGCCTCATCACAGATAGTATCACCTGTTACTGTAACCTTAAGACCTACTGCAGCAGCGATATCTCCTGAGTAAACCTTATCAATTTCTTTTCTCTGGTTAGCGTGCATCTGAAGGATACGGCCAACTCTTTCTTTCTTATTCTTATTAGAATTAAGTACATATGAACCACCGTTTAATGTACCTGAGTAAACTCTGAAGAATGCTAACTTACCAACGAATGGGTCTGTCATGATCTTGAATGCTAACGCTGAGAATGGCTCCTCATCTGATGAATGACGAACAACAGCATTTCCCTCAGGATCAACTCCTGTGATATCAGGAATATCTGTAGGAGCTGGCATGTACTCGATTACACCATCAAGCATCTTCTGAACACCCTTATTCTTGTAAGCTGAACCAAGGAATACCGGAACTGCCTCACAAGCAATAGTAGCTCTACGAAGAACTTTCTTCATATCCTCTATCGAAGGCTCTTCACCCTCAAGATACTGCATCATTAAATCATCATCTAACTCGCAGATCTTCTCAACAAGGTTCTCATGCCACTTATCGGCATCAGCCTTTAAGTCATCAGGGATTGTTGTAATCTCGATGTCTTCGCCCTTGTCATCTTTGTAATAGTAAGCTTCCATCTCAAATAAGTCGATAAGACCGATGAAGTCTGACTCTTTTCCGATAGGAATCTGTACTGGAATTGCATTCTTTCCAAGACGATCGATAATTGTCTGTACTGAATAGAAGAAATCAGCACCCATTTTATCCATCTTGTTGATGAATGCCATACGTGGAACATTATATGTGTCAGCCTGACGCCATACGTTCTCTGACTGTGGCTCTACAC
>OIZO01001213.1_pt1 | contig 13999 bp, 13 predicted proteins | sample 1588551 | NCBI WGS metagenome assembly OIZO01 (sample SAMN03283271) | human gut metagenome | biome: human-associated habitat; material: feces | host: Homo sapiens | place: Peru | collected 2012 | reverse complement strand
AGCTTTAGGAGTCCACATTCTAAGTAAAGCTGTAGATTTTTCTTCACTTGATAAGGTATCCCAAGTTTCAGCTAACTTACTATTAGGAGTATTACGATTATTAGGATCAAAATTTGGATAATCAGCCATAGCTAAAATTTTACCAGTAGAAGGATCCATTGCTATTGTAATTCCGCTATCACATTCATATTCATCAACAGCAGTAGATAATTCTCTTTCAACAATTGATTGAATATTTACATCAATTGTTAAATTTAAATCATAACCATTTTCAGCAGCTATATATGATTTTTCAGAATTTGCAATTTCAGATTGGCTGGCATCTTTTAAACTAACAGATTTTCCAGCAGTACCACTTAAAAACGAATTCCAAGAATATTCAATACCATAAGCACCAGAATTGTCAGCATTAGTAAATCCTAAAACAGTTGAAGCTAAAGTACCAAATGGGTAAGTTCTAGAATTAGTTTCCTCAAAGCTAATTCCAGTTGTAAACTTTAAAGTGTTTTTCCATTCTTTAATTTTATCTATTTTATCTTGTTCAACTTCAGTTGCTACAGTAAATTTTTTTGTATTTGTAGTTAGTTTGTCTAATAATTCTTGATAATCAATTTCAAGTATTTCTGATAATTTTTGAGCAATAATTTCTTTATTTTCACTTTTTACATTTGTTGGGTCTAAATATATTTTATCTGTTTCATAACTCATTGCTAATGTTTTACCATTAATATCAAAAATTGTTCCTCTTTTTGCTGATATAGTTTCTGTTAAAGTTTGTCTAGATCGTGCAGCACTTTGCAATTCAGAACCATCTACAAATTGTAAAAATATAAGTCTTATAATCAATGCTAAAAAAAATAAAATTATTACAATTAAAAATGTTTTTAGTTTTACACTAGATGTAGTATTAGTGGCATTTATATCATCAAATTTATTCTTTGTCTTTTTCTTTTTCATAAAATCACCATTCTTTTGTTTTTACTCAATTTTATAATAAATGGTAAAAAAAAGCAATAAAAATTTAAAATATCGTGGAGGAAATATGTTATCAAAAATAAAGTCAATATCATTAATAGGATTAGAAGGAAATTTGATAGAGGTTCAAACAGATATAAGTAATGGAATTCCAGAGTTTGAAATAGTGGGATTGCCAGATACAAGTGTTAGAGAATCTAAAAAGAGAATTGGGTCAGCTATAAAAAATTCTAAAATTGAATTTCCAAGCAAGAAAATTTTAATAAACTTAGCACCAGCTAATATAAAAAAAGAAGGGAGTTCTTTTGATTTACCAATTGCAGTTGGGATATTAATGTCGATTGGTATTTTTGCAAATTTAAATTATAGTGAAATCGTGAATACGGTATTTATTGGAGAACTTTCACTTGATGGAAAAATAAATAGAACAAATGGAGTATTTGCAATGTGTGAAGAGGCAAAAGAACTTGGGATAAAAAGAGTAATAATTCCAAAGGCAAATGCGAATGAAGTTTCTATTATAAAAGGAATTAATATTATTCCAGTAATTACATTAAATGAAGTTATAAAATATTTAAATAAGGAAATATTTATAGAAAAAGAAGCGGAAAGAAAAGTTGATTTCATAAAAGAATATAGTATGGATTTTGCAGATATAAAAGGTCAAGAAAATGTAAAAAGAGCATTAGAAGTAGCTTCTGCTGGAGGACATAATGTGCTTATGGTTGGGAGCCCTGGAAGTGGTAAAACAGCATTAGCTAAAAGAATTTTGACAATTTTACCAGATTTGACATTAGAGGAAGCAATAGAAACAACTAAAATTCATAGTGTATCAGCTAATTTAACTAGAGAAGGATTAATATTAAGTAGACCTTTTAGAATGCCACATCACACTGCACCAATAAAATCAATAATTGGTGGTGGGAAAAATCCAACTCCAGGAGAGGTAAGTTTAGCACATAATGGAATACTATTTTTTGATGAATTAACTGAATATAATAGAACAGTATTAGAAGCATTGAGAGAGCCATTGGAAGAAAAAGAAATTACAATAAATAGACTGAGTGGAAATTATAGATATCCTTGTAATTTTATGTTTGTAGCAGGTATGAATCCTTGTCCATGTGGATATTATGGAGATGAAGAAAAGAAGTGTAAATGTACGCAGACGGAAATACATAGATATCTAAGCAGAATAAGTGGACCATTATTAGATAGAATAGACATTCAAATTGAAGTTAAAAGAACTCAAATTGAAAAATTGAATTCAAATATAAAAACAGAAAGCTCAAAAGAAATAAAACAAAGAGTGAATGTAGCGAGAAAAATTCAAAGTGAAAGATATAAAAAATTAGGAATAAAATCTAACTCGGAATTAACAACAAGATTAATTGGAGAATTTTGTAATATAGATGATGATGCAAATATTTTATTACAAAAGGCTTTTAAAATGCTAAAATTTAGTGTTAGAGGATATGAGAGAGTATTAAAAGTAGCTAGAACGATTGCAGACTTAGATAATGAAAAGGTGATAAATGCTAAACATATAGCTGAGGCAATTCAATATAGAAGTATAGATAAATTTTTGAATAAATAAATTTTGGATTGAAAGAAAGGAGGTCAATAATATGCAAAAATATGAGGAAAAAATAATTGAATATTCAGATACTCTATATCCAAATAAATTAAGAGAAATAAATAACCCGCCAGTAAGGTTATATACAAAAGGAAATATAGAATTATTAAATAATGTTGGAATTGCAATTGTAGGTTCAAGAACCAATACACAATATGGTGAAAAAATGTGCAAAACTTTTACTAAAAAGTTAGTTGAATATGAATTTACAATTATAAGTGGACTAGCAATTGGAATAGATACTATAGCACATAAAACATGTATAAAATATTCTGGAAAAACAATTGCTGTTTTGCCATGCGGATTTAATAATATATATCCAAAACAAAATAAAGGATTAATTGATGAAATATTAGAAAATGGAGGGCTTATAATAACAGAATATGAAAAAGATGTTAAAGCAGAATCTAAAAAATTTTTAGAAAGAAATAGAATTGTTGCAGGTTTAGGAAGTGGAACATTAGTAATTGAAGCTGGTTATAGAAGCGGAACAAGTGTTACTGCTAGATATACTAAAAATTTAAATAAACCAGTATTTTGCATTCCAAGTAGTTTAGAAAATCCGAAAGGATTAGTAACAAATGAATTAATCAAAAATGGAAGTAAATTGGTAACAAGAATTGAAGATATATTATTAGAATATCCACAAATAAAATTTAAGAAGAAATCATTAAATAAGAATAAAAAACAAGTCCCAAAGGAATTAGAAAAAGTTTATAAATGTATAAAAAATGAGCCAGTAAGTATTAATCAAATTGTAAGAAAAACAAAGATGACTGTACAAGACATTAGTTATAAAATAATGTTATTAGAATTGGAAAATTTAATAGAAGAATTGTCTGGACAAGTGTATAGAATAAAAAATGGAGAAGATGATGAATAAAAGAAAATTTGGAATAATAGGCGAAAAAATAGCACAAAAATATTTAAAAGATAATAAATATGAAATAATTGAAAATAATTATTATACACGAAATGGTGAAATAGATATTATAGCAAGTAAAAACAATTATATTATATTTGTTGAAGTAAAAACAAGAACTAATGAAAAATATGGAAAACCTAGTGAATCAGTAAATAATACCAAAAAGATTCATATGAAAAGAAGTGCTGCTATATTTTTAAAAGAAAATAATTTTTCTAAATTTACTATAAGATTTGATGTTATAGAAGTCTATATGATAAATGGAAAATGCAAGATTAATCATATTAAGCAAATAATTTGAAAAATAACATATAAATTAGCCTTAAAAATCGCAAAATATTAAGAAAATCTTTAGAAAACTGCTTGCAAATTGGAAAATATATGATATAATGTAAAAGCTAAGTAAAGCCAATACGAGAAAGGAAGATTGAAAATGAATTGTAAAGTTGAGAAAACAGAAAACGCAAATGAAGTAAAATTAGAAATTACAGTAGACGCAGAAAAATTTGAAAACGCAATGAAAAAAGTATATTTCCAAAATGCTAAATATATTAATATACCAGGTTTTAGAAAAGGAAAAGCTCCAATGAATATAGTAGAAAAATATTACGGAGCAGAAATCTTTTATGAAGATGCATTTAATGAAGTTGCAACAGAAGCTTATGATGAAGCAATTGATGCAAACAAAATAGATGTAGTAAGTAGACCAACAGTTGATATAGTTCAAATGGAAAAAGGAAAAGATGTAATATTTACAGCAGTAGTACAAGTAAAACCAGAAGTAGAATTAGGAAAATATAAAGGAATAGAAATAAAGAAAATAGAATATCCAGTAAAAGACGAAGATGTTCAAAATGAAATAAAACAAATGCAAGACAAAAACTCAAGATTAGTAACAGTTGATGACAGAGCATTAGAAAATGGAGATACAGCAACAATTGATTTTGAAGGATTTGTTGATGGTGTTGCATTTGAAGGTGGAAAAGCAGAAGGACATGAACTAGAAATAGGAAGCGGAGCTTTTATACCAGGATTTGAAGATCAATTAGTTGGAATGAAAATTGATGAAGAAAAAGAAATAAAAGTAACATTCCCAAAAGAATATTTCTCTAAAGATTTAGCTGGAAAAGAAGCAACATTTAAAGTAAAACTACATGAAATAAAGAAAAAAGAATTACCAAACTTAGATGATGAATTTGCTAAAGATGTAAGCGAATTTGATACATTAAAAGAATTAGAAGCAAGTATCAAAGAAAGACTTGAAAAAGACAATGCACAAAAAGCAAAATATGAAACAGAAGAAGCTGCAATAAAAGCTGTATGTGATAAATCAAAAGTAGAAATTCCATCAGGAATGGTAGATATGGAAGTTGATCATATGATTCAAGATATAAATCAAAGACTTTCATACCAAGGTTTAAAATTAGAACAATACCTAAAAATGATAGGAAAAACTGAAGAAGAAGTAAGAAAAGAATATGAACCACAAGCAATTGAAGCAATAAAATCAAGACTTACTTTAGAAGCAGTTAGAAAAGCAGAAAAAATCGAAGCAACAGACGAAGAAATAAATGCCAAATTAGAAGAAATGGCTAAAAACTATGGAAAGAAAGTTGAAGAAATTAGTGATAACGAAAACTTAAAAGATTATATCAAAGAAGGAATCGAATCAGAAAAAGCAATTGATTTCATAGTAAAAAATGCAAAAATAAAATAAAGTAAAAAGAAGTTAGGGGGAAAGTCTTTTATTAAAAATAGAGAAGTTTTACCTAACTTTTTCTACTCTAATAGACTATAATTAGAGCAAATATTTATATACTTGTGATAAAATTACAAGGGTAGGGAGGATAAATTATGTTAGAAAAATCAAGTTTAGTACCATATGTTGTTGAACAAACAAGTAAAGGTGAACGTTCATATGACATATTTTCAAGATTATTAAAAGACAGAATAATATACTTAGGAGAAGATGTAAATCCAACAACATCAAGTTTAATAGTTGCACAAATGTTATTCTTAGAATCAGAAGATCCAGATAAAGAAATATATTTTTATATAAATTCACCTGGAGGATCAATAACAGATGGAATGGCAATTGTAGATACAATGAATTATATAAAATGTCCAGTTGAAACAGTATGTGTAGGACTTGCAGCAAGTATGGGAGCAGTATTATTAACAGCTGGCGAAAAAGGAAAAAGATTTGCAATGCCAAATTCAGAAATTATGATACATCAACCATTAATTGGTGGTGGAGGACTACAAGGTCAAGCAACAGAAATTAAAATTCATGCAGACCATTTAGTTCGTACAAGAGAAAAATTAAATAAATTCTTAAGTGAAAGAACAGGAAAACCACTAGATGTTATAGAAAAAGATACAGAAAGAGATAATTATATGACAGCAGAAGAAGCTCTAGAATATGGTTTAATAGATGGAATTATGACAAAAAGAGCTTAAGAAAAAAGGAGATTAAAATGGCAAAAAATGATATACCAAAAAGTGTAAAATGTTCATTTTGTGGTAAAACACAAGATAATGTTAGAAAAATAATTGCTGGTCCTGGTGTATATATTTGTAATGAATGTGTAGGATTGTGTAATGAAATAATTGATGCTGAATATTCTGATGAAGACACATATACTTTAGCAGAATTAGATGAAATTCCAAGTCCAAAAGAAATAAAAGAAATTCTTGATGAATATGTAATTGGGCAAGAAGAAGCAAAAAAAGTTCTTGCAGTAGCAGTATATAATCATTATAAAAGAGTTGCTTATGAAGAAAATATTGAAGAAAAACAAGAAATAAGTGATGATGATGTAGAAATTCAAAAAAGCAATATTTTATTAGTAGGACCAACAGGATGTGGAAAAACATTATTAGCAAGTACACTTGCAAAAATATTAAATGTACCATTTGCAATAGCAGATGCAACAACACTTACAGAAGCTGGATATGTAGGAGAAGATGTTGAAAATATTCTCTTAAAACTAATTCAGGCTGCTGATGGAGATATAGAAAAAGCAGAAAAAGGAATTATATATATTGATGAAATAGATAAAATAACAAGAAAATCTGAAAATCCATCAATAACAAGAGATGTAAGTGGTGAAGGTGTTCAACAAGCATTATTAAAAATAGTAGAAGGAACAATTGCATCAGTTCCACCACAAGGTGGAAGAAAACATCCTCAACAAGAAATGATACAAATAGATACATCAAATATATTATTTATTTGTGGAGGAGCATTTGAAGGATTAGAAAATATTATAAAAGATAGAATTGGAAAAAAATCAATAGGGTTTGGTGCTGAAATTCAAAGTAGTAAAGATATGGATAAATACGAAGTATTTGAACAAATACTTCCACAAGATTTATTAAAATTTGGAATGATTCCAGAATTTATAGGACGTTTACCAATTATTGCTACATTAAAAGAATTAGATAGAAAAGCATTAATAAAAATAACAACAGAACCAAAAAATGCATTAGTAAAACAATATAAAAAATTATTAGAAATTGATGGTGTAGAGCTAGAATTTGAACCAGATGCACTTGAAGCAATTGTTGATAAAGCAATTGAAAGAAAAACAGGAGCAAGAGGATTACGTTCAATAATAGAAAATGTTATGACAGATATAATGTATGATATTCCATCAAATGAAAAAATTGAGAAATGTATTATAACAAAAGATACAATTCAAAATAATGCAAAACCTAAAATTATAGAAAATCCGAATAAAGAATCTAAAAAGAAACAAAGAGTTCAAGCAGAAGTAAAAGAGACTGCATAAAGAATATATAAATAAAAAGCTGGGATGATATATCTCAGCTTTTTATCATATATGAAACTATTTATTGTTATTTTTTTGATTATTATTTTTGTTGCTATTATTATTTCTATTTTGGTTATTATTTTTTTCTGACATAAATAACACCTCCAATTTCAAATTTACAAAAATATTGTACCCATAGTCGCAAGAAATATGCAATTATATTGTAAAAAATAAAAAAAAGATATATAATAAGGACGAAAATCGAAAAAATGAATACAATAGAATGAATATATTTTAGTAAAAAGAAATATTAATTTGCACCTTTGAAAGGATGAGATAAAAATGGAATTTAAAAATAAAAAATTAGAACAATTTGAAAAAGATATAGAAAACAAGAAAATAGCAGTAATTGGAGTAGGAGTAAGTAATATTCCGTTAATAGATTATTTGCATGAAAAGAAAGCAGATGTATCAGTATTTGATGATAGAGAAGAAGACAAGATTTCAAAAGATATTTTAGAAAAATTAAAAAAATATAATTTTAAATATTATTTTGGAAAAAGAAACTTAGACAATTTACATGGATTTTACTTAATATTTAGATCACCAAGTTGTTTGCCTACAAAACCTGAATTAGAAAAAGAAGCACAAAGAGGAGCAATAATAACAACAGAAATAGAACAATTAATAAAAATGGCACCTTGTAAAGTAATTGGAATAACTGGAAGTGATGGAAAAACAACAACTACTACATTAACAGCTAGAATTTTAGAAGATGCAGGATATAAAGTCTATTTAGGTGGAAATATAGGTATACCATTATTCACAAAATTAAATGAAATAAAGCCAGAAGATATAATAGTATTAGAATTAAGTAGTTTTCAATTAATGGGAATGAAAGTTAGTCCAGACATATCTGCAATAACAAATATAACACCAAATCATTTAAATGTACATAAAGACTACCAAGAATACATAGATTCCAAAAAGAATATATATAGAAATCAAAAAGATACAGGAATACTTGTAATAAATGCAGATAATGATTTAACTAGAGAATGTCAAAATGATGCAAAAGGTGATGTTATTTTATTCAGTAGTAAACAAAAATTAGACTATGGATTTATTGTAGAAGATGGAATTGTAAAAGAATGTAATGATGGAATAAGAAAACATATTGTATCACAAGATGAAATAAAACTAAAAGGAATTCATAATTTGGAAAATATATGTACAGCATTAGCATTAACAAAAAATTTAGTAAGTACAGAAAAAGCAGTTGATACAATAAAAGAATTTGCAGGAGTACATCATAGATTAGAATTAGTAAGAACACTAAATGGAGTAGAATGGTATAATGACTCTGCAAGCACAACACCAACAAGAGGAATATCAGCATTAAAGTCATTTAATAAAGAAATAGTGTTAATAGCAGGTGGAGCAGATAAAAACCTAGATTATACACCGATTGCAGAACCAATTGTAGAAAAAGTAAAAAGTTTAATATTAATTGGTCAAACAGCAAACAAAATATATACAGCAGTAAAAAATGAATTGGAAAATCAAAATAAAACTTTAGATATACATATGTGTGAAACATTTAGAGAAAGTTTAGATTTAGCAAAAAGAATTGCAAAACCTGGTCAAATAGTATTATTCTCACCAGCAAGTACAAGTTTTGATATGTTTAAAGATATGTATGATAGAGGAGATCAATTTAGAGAAGAAGTAAATAAATTTTAAAAACAAAAGAAATAGAGGTGGGGGATTAATGACAATAAAACAAGCAATAATAAAAGGAATGATAATGTTAAAATCAAATAATGTAGAAAGCCCAAAATTAAAAGCAAGACTATTATTACAATATGTTTTAGATAAACCAAGGCAATATATTATAGTTTATGATAATAAAGAAATTGATAAACAACAACAATGGCAGTATTTTGTTAATATCGAAAAATTAACAAAAGGAGTACCGTTACAACATATAACACATAGACAAGAATTTATGAAAATGGACTTTTTTGTAGATGAAAATGTATTAATCCCAAGGCCTGATACAGAAATATTAGTTGAAGAAGTCATAAAAATTGCTCAAAAATATAATTCACCAAGGATATTAGATTTATGTACAGGAAGTGGAGCAATTGCAATATCATTAAAGAAATTTGTGCCAAATGCAGATATAACAGCTGTTGATATAAGTGAAAAGGCATTAGAAATAGCACAAAGAAATGCAAAAAAATTAGAAACAAAAATAAATTTTTTGAAATCAGATTTATTTGATAAATTAGATAATAAAAAATTTGACATTATAGTTTCAAATCCACCATATATAAGAAAAGATGAAATAAAAAAACTAAGTGAAGAAGTTCAAAAAGAACCCAAAATTGCATTAGATGGTGGAGAAGATGGATTAGATTTTTATAGAATAATTACAGAACAAGCAATTAATTATTTAAAAACAGGAAGTTTTCTATGTTTTGAAATTGGATATAATCAAAAAAATGATGTAATTAAAATAATTGAAGATGAACAAAATTATAAAAATACATATTGTAAAAAAGATTTATATGGAAATGACAGAATAATAATAACACAAGTTTTATGATTGGAGGAAATATGTCTTTTTCAACAGAATTAAAAGAAGAGATAAGCAAATCAGAAAAACTATCAAATAAAGAAGTTGTTAAATATGAACTTATGGGATATTTGATGAGTAGTAATATATCTGAAGAAAAAAATAAGATAAAATTTTCAACAGAAAATGAATATAATATTAATAGATTTGCACGATTGTTGAGTAATTGTGGAATTGAAACATATAATATAAACATCCAAGGAAAGTTATTTGTAATAACTTGTCCAAAAGTTGAAATTCAAGTAGAGAATTTAACAATAGAGCAATTGAAAAATATAGTAAGAGGAGCCTATTTAGGATCAGGTTCTATTAACAATCCTGAAAATACATATCATTTAGAAATAAGTGTTAGAAAAAAAGATTATGCAGATATTATAGTAGAAGGATTAAGCAGTTTTGATATAAAAAGTAATGTTATAGAAAAAAATAAAGAATATACAATATATTTAAAAGATGGTGAAGAAATTTCAAAAACATTAGCTTTATTAGGTGCAAATAAATCTGTCTTAAAATTTGAAGAAATTAGAGTAAAAAGGGAAATGAACAATAAAGTAAATAGATTAGTAAATTGTGAAACTGCAAATATGAATAAAACTATGAATGCTTCAATAGAACAGATCGAAATAATAAGAAAATTAAAACAAAATGGTGAATTCGAAAAATTAGAAGAACCATTAAAAGAGATAGCAGAACTTAGATTACAAAATCCTAGTGCAAGTCTAATAGAACTTGGAAAAATGTTAAAAACACCAATAGGTAAATCTGGAGTAAATTATAGATTAAAAAAAGTAATGGAGATTGGTAAGAAAATAGATGATAACAAAAAATAAAATAGGAATATATGTACATATCCCATTTTGTAAGAAAAAGTGTGCTTATTGTGACTTTATATCATATTGTGGGAAAGATGATTTGATTGAAAAATATGTAGATTCAGTAAAAAAGGAAATCGAGCATGTAAAAATAAAATCAGAAATAACAACAATATATATTGGTGGAGGAACACCATCATATATAGATAGTAAATTTATTGTGCAAATATTAGAAAAGATAAAAGAAAAAAATGTTGCACAAGATGCTGAAATAACAATTGAAGTTAATCCAGGAACAGTAACTCAAGAAAAACTACAAGACTATATTGATTGTGGTATTAACAGAATAAGTATAGGGCTACAAACTACAAATGATGAGTTATTAAAGCAGATTGGTAGAATTCATAATTATGAACAATTTTTAGAAACATATAAATTAGCCAAAAAAGTTGGTTTTAAAAATATAAATGTTGATTTAATGTTAGGACTTCCAAATCAAAGAATTATTGATTTAAAAGAAAGTTTAGAAAATGTATTAAAATTAGCTCCAAAACATATATCTGTATATTCATTAATTGTTGAAGAGGGGACACCTATTGCAACTAAAATAGAAAATGGAAAGTTAAAATTGCCAGATGAAGAGTTAGAAAGAAATATGTATTGGTATGTAAAAAACACATTAGAATTAAATGGATACAAACATTATGAAATATCTAATTTTGCTCAAAAAGGGTATGAATCAAAACATAATATGAATTGTTGGAATCAAATGGAATATGTTGGAATTGGTACTGCTGCACATTCTTATAGAGATATAACAAGATATTCTAATACAGAAGATATAAAAGAATATATTAAGAATGTTCAAAAAGGAGAATTTGAAAAAAATAGAATTATACATGAAATACAAAAAGAAGAAGATTCTAAAAAAGAATTTATGCTTCTTGGATTGCGTAAAATAGATGGAATAAAAATAAGTGAATTTAAAAATAAGTTTGGAGATAATCCAATTTATTTATATAGAAATGAATTGAAAAAACTTTCTGATGAAAAATTAATAATAATACAAGATGATAATATTAGATTATCTAATAAAGGAATAGATTTAGCTAATTTAGTGTGGGAAGAATTTGTATAGTTGTTGCAAAAAGTAATAATATATGTTATAATAAAATAGTTGCCTAATTGGCAAAGAATATAAAACTGGAGGACAGAAGTTATGATGGCATTAATTGGTAAGCGGTTTGTATTTGAGTTTATTTCATTTTTTATTTTAGCAGTAGTTTATTATAAGATATTCCACAAGCACGAGAAATGGATAAAAAAATCAATCAGCATATCAAGCATTTTGTCCATAATTTGGACTGTTCTGTATTGTCTGGATATGGTTATATTTGGATGAAATAAAGGGTATGGTAAAAAAACCATACCCTTTTCTTTTATCCTATTAGGTCAGTAATGTTGAAATATATAATATTGTATGGTATAAATAAAAAAATATAGATTTGAAAAATAGAAAGAGATAGAGTATAATGAGTAAGGAAAATACAAAAAATATAATAAAAAAGATATTAATAATATTAGTAATTCTTATAATATTAGGAGTGATATTAACAATGGGAATAGGAAACTATTTTGTGAATTATGCTATTGCTAGAAGCGGAGATGGAGGAAACAGAGAAATAAAAGATGATTCGAAAATAGAAGTCTTAGGAGAAGATGAAAAAATAATTGAAAATAATAGAATACAAGCAAAAGAATCATCGGAAAAATGGGCAAATAATATAAAAAAGCAAAGTGTAGAAACAAAAGCTAATGATGGAATAAATTTAAGAGGAACAGAATATTTAACAAATGAAGAAAATGATAACTGGGTTATTATATTGCATGGATATAGAGCAGAACCAAAATCTGTTTTAACAATTGGAGAACATTTTTCTGAAAAAGGTTATAATGTTTTAATTCCAAGCATGAGAGCTTGTGCTGAAAGCGATGGAGATTTTGTAGGAATGGGTTGGCTTGATAAAGATGATTTAAAATGTTGGGTAAATTTGATTTTAGAACAAAATTCTAATGCAAATATCATATTACATGGATCTTCAATGGGAGCAGCAACAGTATTAATGGCATCAGGAGATAAATTGCCACAAAATGTTAAAACAATAATTGCTGATAGTGGATATACTTCAGTTTGGGATATATTTGCATCTGAAGCAAAAGCAAGATTTGGACTTCCTGCATTTCCTGTATTGAATATGTTTCAAGTTGTTGCAAAAATCAAAGCAGGATACGATATAAAAAGGGCATCTGCTTTAGAACAAGTGAAGAAAAGTAATACCCCAATATTATTTATACATGGAGATAAAGATGATTTTGTGCCAGAATCAATGTGCGAAAAATTATATGATTCTGCAAATTGTATAAAAGAAAAATTAATTATAAGTGGGGCAGGACATACAGATTCAAAATATAAAGAACCAGATACTTATTATAATAAAATATTTGAATTTATAGATAAAGTTGAAAAATAAAAGTTATTACAATATATGTAATAGCTTTTTTTATATAGGATGTTATTTTTTTAATAAAATTTGATAAAAAAACATAAAATATTGACAAAACACCATAATCGGTAGTATAATGTTAGCCATAGTTAACAAAAAGAATTAAAAGTCGAAAAAAGGAGAAAAAATGATATCAAAAGCATCTGAAGAATATTTAAAAACAATGTATGTATTAAAAAAACAAAATGGAAATATTAGAGTAACAGACATTGCGAACAAGATGAATTGTACGAAACCAAGTGTAAATAAAGCACTAAATAATTTAAAAGAAGAAAAATTAGTAAAATACGAAACATATGGAACAATAGAATTAACAGAACAAGGAGAAAATTTGGCACAAAAAATTTTAGAAGCATATGACATTGTTTATTTGTTTTTAAAAGATGTATTAGATTTAGATGAGCAATCTGCAAAAGATGAGGCAGAAAAAATAAAATTAGTAACAACAGATGAAACAATAAATAAATTAGCAAAATATGTACATAATGTTTTAGGATTAAGAGAATTAAATTGCAATTATGATATAAATCAAGAAAAATGTAGATGTTGTGTAAAAAGAGCAAAAACGAAGAAAAGTAATGATATGCAAAAATAATAAAAGGAAGGAATAATAAAAATGAGTAAAGAGTTATTAGAAATAAAAGATTTACATGTAAATGCAGGAGAAAAA
>OIZO01001209.1_pt1 | contig 14040 bp, 12 predicted proteins | sample 1588551 | NCBI WGS metagenome assembly OIZO01 (sample SAMN03283271) | human gut metagenome | biome: human-associated habitat; material: feces | host: Homo sapiens | place: Peru | collected 2012 | reverse complement strand
TCGCTTCAAACATAAACATAACAAGAGAAAAGGCATTCTTTTCACCCCAACTTAAATGTTTATTTGGTTCAGTTACCCTATAATTATCAATGTCATTAGGAACTAAAAATGTAGATGTATTATCTTCACCTTTTATTGAAAACTCAAATTTATATGGAAAACCAGCTAATTTGAAAAAATAATTTATGTCTTCCATACGTTCATCAATTATCTTGTTTAAATAATTATTATATTGATTAAAAAGACCCATAAGTAAACTTGTTTGTTTTTTTAAATCTTGAACCTTACTTTGAACATCGTCTGCTAGAGAAAAAATTAAATCAGTATTATAAAATCTATCAAGCTTTCCTTTATCAATAATCAATAAATCAAGATAATTATTAATATCATTTGCTTCTTGTAATGTTACTTTTAAAGGCTTGAAGTCTTGAATTTTACTAATAATCTCTATCAAGTAATTGGTTTCTCTCGCTAAAGCTTCTAATTCATCAGTAAGTTGAGCTTCAACATTTTTTGTATCAATTAGTTTAATTAGCTTATTATACGAATCCTCACTTATAAAATTTAGATTTTTAGCATTTTCTAAATACTCGATAATTGAACTGGCGGTTGTTAGAGCGGAATTTTTAAAAACTTTTGATATAAGATTATTATCATCAATAATGCTTTCTTGCAATTTTTCAGTACAAAAAGGACATGAATTATCAATTATGTAGCTAGTACCATCATTTCTCCATTTTGCCCATTTAGATATTTTTGAAGTATCCATAGTATAAAAAGGCTTATATCTAGAAAGAGAAACGTACTTATCAAAACCTGCTCCATTGCCTTTTAAAAATTCTCCAACACCACCTTTCTTAGAAATATTTCCATTACTATATTTAAGTGTCTCGTTAAAACTTGGTAACAATTCTTCTAATTTTCTAATTCTTGAATCCTTATTAAAAATTTCTTTTAAATCATTTAACATTTTTGTGATATTTTCTGATAATTTTTCACATTTTTCTGATCTAAGAAAAACATTAAATGAATTTTCTAGAACACCTTCTTTTTCAAATAAATATGAATTTACGTATTTTTCATCGAAAACCATAACCTTATTAAAACAAACACCATCAACTACAATCTTGTTTGCGTCTTCTTCACCATAAGGCAATAAATTTCTAATTTCTTCCTCATTTTTATTCGACTTTAAATAAATAGCTCTGCTAAGTGTTGATTTTCCAACACCATTCAAACCATATTTAATATTTAAAGCATTAGTTTCAATTTTTATGCAACCGTTCTTAATACAATTACAATTTTCTAATAATATAGATACTTCACTCATTATTGACCACCATTCAATTATTTATTGTTAATTCTTTGCGAACCAAGGCTGATATTCTTTTCCTTCAAGAATATCAGCAATTCTCTCACAAGCATGTCCATCACCATAAGGATTACATGCTTTAGCCATAGCATCATAAGCATCTTGATTATCTAAAAGTTCAGTAAAGTTCTTATAGATAGTTTCTTCATCAGTACCAACAAGACGAAGTGTACCAGCTTTAACACCTTCTGGTCTTTCGGTTGTATCTCTCATAACCAATACCGGTTTACCATATGAAGGTACTTCTTCTTGAATACCGCCAGAGTCAGTTAAACATAAATAGCATCTTGCCTCAAAATTATGACAGTCAAATACTTCAATAGGATCAATAATATGAATTCTATCGCAACCGCCAAGCTCTTCTTCAGCTGCTTTTCTAACCACTGGATTCATATGTATAGGATAAACAGCTTTACAATCTGGATGTTCATCCAATACTCTTCTAATTGCCCTAAACATATTATGCATAGGTGCACCTAAATTTTCTCTTCTATGTGCAGTAATAAAGATTAGCTTATAATCACCTACCCAATCTAATTCAGGATGAGTATAATCTTCTTTAACAGTATGTTGCATTGCGTCTATAACTGTATTACCAGTAATATAAATCTTAGAAGGGTCTTTACCCTCTTTAATTAAGTTATCTGCAGCCATTTGAGTTGGTGCAAAATTATATTGAGAAATTATTCCTACAGCCTGACGATTAAATTCCTCTGGATAAGGAGAATAGATATTATATGTACGAAGACCAGCTTCTACATGACCTACAGGTATTTGTAAATAGAAACAAGCTAAAGCTGTAACAAATGTAGTAGATGTATCTCCATGAACTAAGACAACATCGGGTTTTACTTCTTCTAACACAGATTTAATACTATCTAAAATACCAGTGGTGATATCAAATAACGTTTGCCCTTGTTTCATGATAGATAAATCATAATCAGGCACTACATTAAAAGTATTTAATACTTGATCCAACATTTGTCTATGTTGTCCTGTAACACAAACAATAGTTTCTAATGATTCTCTAGTTTTTAATTCATTAACTAGTGGGCACATTTTAATTGCTTCTGGTCTTGTGCCAAAGACCAACATGATTTTTTTATTCATCATTGAATTAACCACCTTTTAATTATTATTAGTTCTTATAAATAATTCACTATTATCTTTGTAAATTTTTATTCGTATTATTAGTAAAAAAACTTCGGAAAGTGCACAACTTGCAGCTAATGAATAAATAGTAAATTTATTGAATATTATTAAAACAAACATTATAATCAGTTGAAATAAAGCAGCTGTAATTGTAGAAATAGTTGTTTCTTTTACTTTGCCTACAGCTCCTAAAACAGGCCAACCATATATCATTGAATAAAAACTAGAAATTATAACAGGTAGTAATAATTTTAAGACAAATCCTGCCTCATAATATTTTTCTCCTGCAATTATTTCTAATATAGCATTACCCCAAAAAATAACAACGATACTTCCAATAACCATTGGTATAATCATTAGTATGCAAATTTTATGAATGAGTTTCATATCTTTATTTCGAATCATATACGGATAGATACTATTAGAAATAGGTGTATACATTGATTTAGCGGCAGTAACGACTTGCATTGCAATTCCCCAATAAGACACCTCTATTAAAGAAAAATATATCCCTCCAATAATAGTAGTTAATGAGCCAAACACTGTAGTAGCAAAATTTGAAACAAAATAAACAGCCGATTCTTTTAAATCGGATAGCCATACATTTGGTTTGCCAAATTTAATATGAAAACCATTTTTATATATTAAAAAAATTGAAATTAGCGATGCAACACCATTACCTAATAGTTCAAAAAATGGAATTAACAAAAGATCACTATCATATCTAACGAAAAAAAGAGTCAATAATAAACATATTGATTTAGCTGCTGTGTACGGTATAGCAATAAAAGCCATCTTTTCAATTCCTCTGAATAAATAATCAGCAACAAATATATTTAACGATATTGCTACAAAATATAGCCATGTAAAATTTTTATATAGCAATAAAATAGGGATTCTATTTGTCATATATAAAGTTATACAAGCCATAAAGCATAGCAAAATAATCTTCTCTATAATTGTGTTTCCAATAATATAATCAATCTCGTTATTGTCGTTGTCATATAATAAAGAAATGTTTTTTGTAGCAGAAAGTAAAAATCCAAAATCTAGAACCAATTGTACATACGAAGTATAAGATTTTACATAAGTTACAACCCCATATAATTCAATAGAAAATATTCTAGTAAAAAAAGGTAAAGTTATTAAAGGAAAAAACATTTTTACAAAAGTTAATAAATACAAATATATAGTATTACTCATCAATTTTTTGTTCATGATTAATCTCTCTTAAAAAATTTTCTAAAAATTGTTTATGACCATTTGCCTTAGCGATTGTGTTTTCAGAAATAAAAATAGGATTATCTAGAGAATGATAAAACTTTTCTTTTAATTGCAGTGGGCTAATATCAGTTGAATCAACAACACAATCAATACGATTAATTTCTTCATAAAACCTAACTGTTTTCTCGTAATGAATAGCAGCACAAAAGACACTTTTATTAAACATTGAAGCAACTACCCCAGCATGTAATTTACAAGTTAAAATCATGTCGCAATTTGCTAATAGCTCCGTAAATTCATAAGGATTATCATATTGATAATGTATCACAATATGTTTAACACTTTTTTTAAATCTTTCAAACAAGATGTTTTCGTTTTCTACAAAACAATCAGATGTTACTATGAAATAATATTCTTCGTCTAAAAGATTAATCATATCTGAAAATAACTTTAAAATTTTCTCGTCATGATTATAATGGATTAATACTATTTTTTTTCCTGTTGATTCTTCAATAATTCTATCTATTTCATATGACTTTTTTCTTAAATTATTCATATCAAATGATAATATCATATCACCAAATTCCATTGCAGAAACATTCGAAATCCTTCTTACGGTATCATAAGAAAAGCGGTCTCTTACAGAAACGCCATAAGCCCCTTTTATAACATTACTTATTAAATTTTCCAAGATAAAAGAATTTATTGGACCGACACCTAACCCAAGAAGTATATATTCTTTTTTAGCAAAAACAGCTTTAAACCAAACAGGAAAATATCTTTTGATTCTAAAGATAATAGATTTAATTTTGTTTGAGTTTTGAATAAAATATCCACCCGGTATATATATCAAAGCATCAAACTTTTCACGATAGCCTTTTTTATCATTCAATTCCAAATATTTGTTGAAAAATGGTGATGAATTATAAAAGAAAACATTGTCTTGTTCCTTTAATCTATCACGAATATACTCGTAAACTTCTTTAGCGTAAATAAAATCGCCATAATTAGTAGAACCATAATTAGTAGCACCGTGTAACACAATATTCATTTTCTATTCCTTTCCATCCTTTTTCTTTAAAACTACCTGATACAAGAAAATAGCCGTAATCATACACCAAACAATAGGCCTAACTATTTCAAAAAAAGTGCATCTTACCAAATTGATTAAAATATAAAATTCTGTGTAATAAATTACAACATTAAATTTATTATAATATGCTCCATTGTTAAATATTGTACTTAGAATAACTCCTAGTATTATAATACCTAAAATTGATAAATAACCAAAATTAGCATACATATCTCCAAAAATAGTAGCACCAACAGGTAAGCCGGTATAAGTGTTTATAAAAGTTGAAGGTGATCCTTTATCAAAAAAATTACCAAAAATTCCTCCTATAGGGAAAACTGTTGGTATCGCTCTAATAAAAGACATTCCATACTGATATCCTAATATTTTTTCAACATTGCTCATCATAGCAACTACTGAAAAAAAACTAATTCCAAATTCTGTAAGTATGTCCATTAAAAGGTCTTTCATAAAAAAAATATCGGCACCATAAATCTTAACAAAATCAACAAATGAAACAAGACCTCCTAGTCTCATTTTTCTAATAACTTCTAAAAAATTTACAAAAACTAAAGCTAAATAGCCTAAAAAAATCCACTTGTACCATTTTACGTTTTTAGTTTTATCACTATTTAAAAATAACAAAAAAGCTCCCATAGCAACTATTGCTGTAACATAGTATCTTCTATCTCCGGTAACAGACATTACTATGACATAATATATGCAAACAATAAGAAATATGGTTTTTCTTATCTTTGGTTTTCCAATCATTATAAATAAAATAGCAGGAATGAAAAAATAAGCAAAATCATCAGCTAATCCAGCTCGTGAAGCGATAGATTCTATACTGCCAGTTGCTTGTGTGGTTATTATTGAATTAATATCAGTTATTATTCTACAAGGCAACCCAATCATTAACATTAATAAACCAGTATTGAATAAATCAGCATCATCTTCTTCAATGTTAAAAAGACATAAATTATTAGTATATTTTTTATAGTTTAAAATCATTCCTAAGAAAAGTGCTTGTGTACAACATACACAAAAAACACTAGCTAGACGCATATCGTAATATGAAAAGAGTTTATGTAAAGACCAATAAACATCCTCGTCCAAATTTAAGTAATGCAACCATATTCTTCCATACATGAATGGATACATCAAAAACATAATCACAAATTGAAACTCTGAAATTTTAACTTTAAGCACATAAAAAGATATTAAGTTCAAAGTTATAGTTAAAATAGACAAAAAGAATGCTTCGTTTGCCCAATTTATATCATTAATGTTTGAATTGTAAGCCTTTAATAAAAAAGCTATACAAATAATTAATAACAATCCGTTTGTAATAACCAACCAAAATTTATCTTTGTTAACTTTCACATCCATCTCCAACAAATTTTATACAATCTTGCCATTTCTTTTTTATTTCTTTTTCACCAAATAAATGCTTTATAGCTTGTGCACTTTTAGAAAGTTTATTAGATAGTTCAAAATCATTAACTATTTTTTCTAATGATAAAACAGTTTCTTCAACATCATCAACAGGTACTAACAACCCTCTTTCATTATTCCCTATCAGAAGTTTCGGCCCACCAGGTGAACAATTTGCAGCAACACTAGGTATCCCCGCCCCTAAAGCTTCCATAAGCATATTCGGTATCCCTTCACTTCGTGAAGGCATTAAAAAAACAGCCACATCTTTTATATCATTAACGATGTCGTTAGAAAGACCTTTGAAATATATATTTCTTGCATCCTTTAAACATTCAGAATAAATTTTAGAATCACCTTTTCCATAAATATTCATGACAAATTCAGGATGTTTTTTTTGAAAAATTTTAAAAGCTTCAATACCAATATCAAATCCTTTTTCATATTCTAGTCTTGCCGCAGCCATAGCGATAATCTTTTTTCTATTTTTAGCTTCAATAGGTTCGATAGATAAATCTGATATATAAGGGTTCGGAATAATAAAACATTTATTTGATTTGATATTTTTATATACTTTTCTTGCCTCTTCTAATTGGAACACAATTGCATCACTATTGTTATATACATATTTACTAATTATTTTCCATTCGGCTGAAAGCATTTGTGGGCTTCTACGCTCCGAAACAATCAATTTTGTCTTCAAACCCCTTGTTGCTAGATATGCCATAGTTGAATAATAACATCCAAACGCAAGAACCATGCATGGCTGGTACTCTTTAATAATTTTTTTAGCAGCTACGCTATAATGAAACAATCTAGAAATTTTATTAAATATATTATTAGTAGTAGTATTATCATTATTGAAATGTCTCATTTCAATAACCTTAATATTTGGTGCAAGGGGATATGAAATTTGATTTCTTTCTAAAATTACAATAATTTGATCTACACATTCCGAAATACTGTTGATAGCGAAAGATAACATCTTTTGAGCACCACCAGCATCCAAAGAATCTGTTACAACACATAAAGTTTTCATTAAAAACCTCCTAATATTTGTAATTGCATTTAAAATGATTTATTTATCAATAAATGCTATATATTGTTGAATTTTTTCATCAAATAAAGAATTTTCAAGTTTTACCTTATCGATAAAACGATTTGAACAATCAATTAGATTTTCACGATCAAGTGAATAAAACCAATTATATAATCTATCTTTGACATTAATATCATCAAAATCAAAGGTAAACCCAATATTGTATTGCTTTGAAACTTGTTCCATGTATGTATTTTTGCAAACTAAAATAGGCATGTAAAACTGTGCAGCATGATACAATTTATTAGAAAGTGCATAATCTAAAAAAGGTGAATTATTACCATATAAATTATTAATAACATCTGTATCTCTATATAAAATGCTTGTATCTTTAGGATTAAATCCATTGATAAAATTCACATTATTAATATCATTAATATAACAGTAATCCTTTAATTTTTCAGAACCTCTACCATAATAATTTATGATAAAACGCTCATCATTTTTAAAAATATTTAATATTTTTTTATCCATATCAATAAATCGTACGGTACCGATAAAAGAAATACGAATTACACCATCATTATTCTTTTTTCTATCACGGACAATTTGAAGTTCCTTCTCAGTAAAAGGGGTAAAATTATGCGATACGACATAATCGGCTTTTGGCAAAAATTTTTTATATGCTGGGGATGAAATCACGGTTGTATATGATTTTGCTATTACTATGTCTTCGATTTTTTTTAAAAAATGAATATTTTCAATTGTAAAATCCCTAATATCAACAATATATTTCCCAACATAATTTCTCAAAATTAAGTTAGAACATAAAACAGCGCTTTGTGTTTCAAGAAAAATTAAGCCATCAAATTTTTCTTTATAAATTGTTTTTTTAAAAAATGTCATTGCTTGAAAATAGCCAATTCCTTTCTTGAATTTACCTTTGCCATCTTCACCAGTAACACACTTTTTATATATAAATCGTTCACACTCAGGATAAAAATCAACTTTCTCTCCATCTAGATCTCTATCCCAATATAATAAGCTACAACTATTACCTGAATTAATTATTTTATCTATATACAGTTTTGCATAAGGCAAAACATAAATATTAGTAAAACTCACTAAGCATATTCGTTTCATTTTTTTTCTTTCATTTATAAAATTGTTATTTATCATTTAATCCTACACTCCCTCATTTAAAAGCATGCAAAATAAAAGAATATAGAAAGTAATTATTTATGATTGTTAGTGTTTCAAAATATCGTTACAATTACTTTTCGTGTTATTCTTTAAAAACAAATGTTACTCAATTGACTAATTAAGTTGTCAATATGTTGTTCCAAAGTAAAATTGTTCAAAAAATATTCTCTGCCATTTTTTCCCATTTTAATCAAATTGTACTTATTACAAATAATTTCATCCATTACTTCACATAAACTATCTAAATCATCTGGTTGTACACACCACCCACAATTCGAATATTCAATTATTTTTTTTGAATCGCCGTTTATTGCTGCTAGAATCGGTCTTGATGAAGCCATATATCCATAAAGTTTACCTGGTGGCGTTGTTCCAGTCGCAGTATCATTCAATAAAGACATGATACAACAATCAGCAAGTTCGTAATAACGCATAGTTTCTATTAACGGGTGCTTACCATGAAAATATATATAATTTTCTAATTCGAGATTTGAAACAAGTTTTTTAAGACTTTCTATATTTGAACCGTCGCCAACGAAATGAATTCTTGCATTGTCAATGTTTTTTAATTTTTTAAATGCATTTACGAATATTTCACAATTTTGAGAGCTTCCTATATTACCTAAAAAAACAAAATCAACAACATTATTATTCACTGGTGTATCTGATACAGACAAATAAATATCCTCAGCATGTTCATAAAGCAATTTCATCTTTTTTCTATCAATTTGGCACTCGTTTTCAAGGTAGTCAATAAAACTTTCGCACTTACATCCTATTAAGTCAACATTATTATAAATATACTTAGAAATACTTTTTGTTATAAGAAATATAGGGTTGCTTTTTTTCATCAATTTATGTCCATTTTGAACATCTCTAATCGATTCTGGCCATATATCCATACAATAATAATAAATAGGAATTTTATGCTTTTTTTTATACCATATTGCTGGTAGAGCCATAAAAACAGGAGACAAACCATAAACATATATAACATTAAAATTACAAGGTATACTTTTTAATTTATTTATAGCTTGAAAAACAAAACTAAAATAATTGAAAGCTAAATATAGCGTTCCTTTATGTCTAGGTCTAAGATTACAACGAATTATTCTAACATTATTTTTAACTTCATCATTATTATAACTTTTTTCATAGCCAGTATATATTTCACCTTCTGGATAATTCGGCAAGCCCGTAAGTACAGTAACTTCATTGCCTCTTTTAACCAGCTCTTCACAAATATCAGTTATTCTAAATTGTTCTGGATAATAATACTGACTAATAACTAAAATTTTCATTCATAACCTCATTACTATTTTTATACTTAAACTAAATAATTCAACTTCTTTCAGTAAATTCTATGCTTTTTTCAAAAGATACAATGCAGTAACTAAAATCAAAATAATTAGATAAACTCAAATCATAACAATCATCAGCAAACGCTCTTCTAATTTTTCGAGTAATTTTATTTCCAATGGTGATACACCAATTAAACATTTTAGTGAAATAAATTGTATTTCCATTTACTTTAGCAATTTCTCTCACCAACCTAGAAGTAGAAACCAATTCTTTATTTTGTGGAGTAAATACCCCCCCCCGCTCCTCATTAACGACTAAGCGAATAAATTCGCATAAATTGTCAATATAAATCATACTTTTCTTATTATTAAAATCAGGAAATATAGGTACTTTTTTTGCTATTTTACTTATAGTATTATAATTGCCACTACATCCTTTTCCATAAACAAAAGGAGGTCTTATGTGAGAAACAACAAAAGACTCATCTTCTAATTTTTCTAGACCCAAGTCACCCTGAAGCTTGCTATCACCATAAAAACTAGTTGGATTTGCCTTAGTTCTATCTGTGATATTGTCGCAATAATCCCCATACACATTCATTGAACTAAAATATATCAAATGTTTTACACCATTTGCTTTAGCATATTCACCTATTTCTATTGTAAGATCTCTGTTTATAGAATAAAACAAATCTTTCATATCAGGTGTGATGTTATTAATATGAGCAATTCCTGCAAAATCAATCACAACATCATAATTAGTAAAATTAGCATTTTTCCATTCATAGTTCAAAGTGGATACTATATCAACATTATATTTTTTGGGATACTTAAGAAGATATTTAAATAAACTTTCTCCTAAATAACTATTTTTTCCAAGAATTAAAATGTTTTTCACTTTTATATTTTTTCCTTTCATATATATAAACAAAAAATTATTTATAAAACTCTTTTTAATATTTTTGAAATATTTGAATTATTTCAAAAGTTTACTAAACTAATGAATTAGCAATTATTATGAAAAGCAAAATCATTTTTATAGTAGATATTTTTTCAAAAGCAAGTTAAACTTTCGTTTATTTAAATTTCATCCTAACTTTTTAAGCTATTAACTATCAAATTCAATAGAATATCGCTTAGTTAACTAGGATAAATCATACAATTATTTATTAGTATTTTTTATAAAAACTGCAATAATTTAAAATCAAATAATGTAAAAATATCAATATTGATAGTCATCAAATATAGAAATTAAAGAGAATTTTTATTTGAAATGATCCCATTTTTCAAAAAGCATCTCAAATGGTGCCATATCATCTTTATTGTAATAATATGTTCCTTTAGCTTCTTTAAAATCTCTTAACCATTCTGCAAAGCTACATAATCCACCCTCTACTCTTTTAGCATAATCAATCACTTCAGACATGTCGGTAAAATCTTCAAATTCCTTTTCGTCATTTGAATCAATAAATCCATTCTCCATAGACTTAACCCATAATGGGGCTAGCGGCATGCCGGCAACTGCAGAAGAATAGTTCCAAGCGGAAGCTCTAAAATTTGCTTCTAAAAAATAATAAACATCATTTTTATCGATTAAAAACTCAACTTCAAATATTCCTTCATAGCCAATTTCCGAAAATAAACTATTCAATTTTTTTCTCATTTCTGGATTTTTAAACATGGTAACATCATGATAAGGACTATAGTATCCCTTAATTAGATACTTCCAATATAATGTACTTCCTATAAACAATCCTCTACCATTATTTATAGTGAACCCTTCAATTGCATACTCATTTTTTTTATCTACAAATCTTTGAATTTGAACTACAGGACTAGAAATCTTTTTGTAAGCTTCCTTTAGCTCTTCTTCGTTTTCACAAATAAAAACATCCGACTTCCAGTTCCCTGAATTCGGTGAAATATCTTTGGTAATAATTGGGTATGTTAGATTATTTGGAATTTCGCCACACTTAACAACCTGTGATTCTAAAACATTAAACCCATGTTTTTTTGCAATATTAAGAATTTTTTGTTTATCCATAAACTCATTAATTCTTCCTTGAGTACCTGCATTAAAGAAGATGAATTTATCTTTTAATTCATTAAAATGCAAATCAAAAAAACCAACCGTTTTATCATCAGAAAAAATCAAATAAGGTCTATGTTCATATTCATAATGGCCATAATTTTCAATGAGTAAACGATACCCTTCTTCTACACTTTCAACTCGATGTAAAATAGAAATATACTTACTAAGAGCAGCAACATCCCCGTTTCTTTTTACTGATATATATATAGGATTAATACCTTGTTCCCCTAAACTTCTAATATGTCCTAATGGATTATAATGTTCAAGAGCAAAAACTATCACTAAATGACCATTGTATTGATTATTCATTAACTCTCCTCCTCTTTATATACATTCTTTCCCGATGTCACTGTTTTTATAATTCCAAAAAATATTTTGCAGTCTCCAACAAAAGTAATATTTTCTGAATAAGTTGCATCCATTTTAAACTGTAAATCTCTGTCAGCTTCAGCTCTATAATCTAAATCTACAGTACAAAACATTCCTGGCAAAATATCATAACGTTTGAGATAAGTTTGATTAAATTTATATTCATCAAATTCCCAGTCAAGAATAGGTCTAGGACCAATAATTGCCATATTTCCCTTTATAATATTGAAAAACTGAGGAAGTTCATCTAAACTAGTTCTTCTTAAAAAAGAACCAACTTTAGTTATTCTGCTATCGCTCGATTTAGTAACTATACCACCAAGTTCATACGCATGATTACACATCGTTCTAAATTTATAAATGGTAAATGGTTTCATATCTTTACCTAATCTCACCTGTTTAAATAAAATAGGACCCGTTGAGTCCAATTTTATTGCAATAGCTATAAATAACATAGGAATCCCTAAAATCAAAAGACCACAAGTGGCTATTAATAAATCAATAATTCTTTTTAGTATTCTTTTATACATGTTTAGTTCCTATTAAATACACATTCAAAAGCTTCTGCATAGTTAGTACCAGATTGCGCTCCTCTATAAGCTGCTAAGCCTTCTAGAGCCTCGTTAGAACGAGGATGAGGGAAAGGACGCATAACACCTTTATATGCATTTAAAGCCTTAATTTTAAGTTCTACACCTGCTTTACCAACTTCAACAAAATAATTAGGTATAAATCTATTAGAAGTAGAATCAAGTGACCACTCAGTAGAAGATAATACTTCCATATATAAAACTAATTTTAATGAAGGAATATTATCTCTTCTTTGAAACAATCTAACTGCAGCTTGTACAGCTCTACTAGTTTCTACATGATCGATATTTGTATCGGATGGATTGTGTGTAATGATAGCTTCAGCATTCCAATCTTCAATACATCTTTCAATAAATTGAACCAATTCTAGATGAGGAACAGTATTCATCTTAATATTTGGAAAATCAGCATGATAAGCTTTAACTACGCCAATCATAGATAAAGCTTCTTTTTCATCTTCAGATAAAGTAGAAGACAAATCTTTTCTTGCTGAAGCTTGACTAACCATAATTGCTACAGCAACATTATGTCCTTCTTCAATTAATTTATGAATTGTAGCTCCAGCTCCCAATATTTCATCATCAGGATGAGCAACAACAATTAAATAATTCATTTTGTTCCCCTCTCTATTAATTCTATAGGTTGGCCATCTAAATCCTTAGTAAAACCAAATCTTCTACCGAAGAAATCAGTTTTAATATCTAGATTAAAATCATATAGATTATCAACCATAAAAGCTATGTGTCTTAATCCTTTAGTTTCAGGATTATTTAATCTTTCTGGATGATTAGGATCAACAAATACTTCTAAAGTAATTTCACCACATTCCATAAAGATTATAGAATAGTAAGTTCTTTCTATTTTCTTAGTCTTCTTAAAACCTAAGTTTTCATAAAAAGAAAGATTCTCTTCTTTACTCACGATTATCGCAATATGATCTAAAACCATAATAATTAACAACCATAATATTCATAACCTAACGCATCAGCTAGATTCTTATTAGTAACCTTACCATCATAGATGTTAAGACCATTTCTAATACTTGTATTCTTAATAGCTTCTTCTACTCCATTGTCTGCAATCATCAAACCATATCTTAATGTCGCATTAGTTAAAGCTAAAGTAGAAGTATAAGGTACAGCACCTGGCATATTACCTACACAGTAGTGTACTACTCCCTCTTCAATAAAG
>OIZO01001208.1_pt1 | contig 14045 bp, 14 predicted proteins | sample 1588551 | NCBI WGS metagenome assembly OIZO01 (sample SAMN03283271) | human gut metagenome | biome: human-associated habitat; material: feces | host: Homo sapiens | place: Peru | collected 2012 | reverse complement strand
AAAGGATAATAAAACTACTTTCATCTTAACATAAGATTACTTTCTATGGAAGTGAATGAACTCTCAGAATCGAAAATCCGTAAAATTTAAGGAGCAAAATTATCAAGATTTCTTAATCACATAATCTTTCAAACGATATTCATCTTTTTCAGTTATCATCGGATTATCTGCTCGAGATACTGAGCTTAATGAATAATTACCGATTTGGTTAATAGATCTTTTTGCAATCCACCAGAATGTGGACTGCATGGTATTAGATTAACATGAGAATCCTAATATTGCAAGCTGACTCTTCTCATTATCCTCCATATTCCAAACAGGCGAACCTGAAAAACCATTTAATTCATACACCCGGTTTCCCGGATCTAAATGCAAATCCTCTATCTGCCACAATAGCATGGATTTTTAGGTGTAAAATTCGTGGAATTAAATACATCCGCCCACAAATCTGCCATACTTCAATCTACATTTCCGTTATAACCGACTTTTATACATCGCATATCCTGAAAGCGTAAAACCATCCGTAATCCTACCTTCCGCAATCCACTTTACCAGCTCTTTTTCTGTAAGTAATTCAATCTCCTCAATCCCTTCATAATGTAATTTCAATTGAGGTTCTGTTATCTCACATGCAAAAACATCTACTTCATTGCTTCCAATCCCACTGTCCGCAATCACCGTACCCACATGACTGATTTTCTTAACATCTGCTCCTGTTTCCTCTTTGATTTCCTTCTGCAGATTTTCTTCTGCTGAAAGTCCTTCTTCACCAAAGCCCCTCGGAAATGCATATTGGAATGCCCTCATAGCATGTCGGTACTGTTTTAATAACACAAATTTATCATCGTATACAGGAATAGACACAATAGCGCCTTTCTTCACTGCCGGAATCAGTCTCTCGTAAGCAAATCTCTCCCCTTTCATATTTTCAACCAGATCAACAACTAATAAATTATATGCACTTCGATATACAACACCAATCTTTTTATCGGTGTTTCTTTCAAACTGTTGTACACTCTCATAATCCATTATAATTTGCAGTCTGCTACTGGCTTTAAAAAGTTCTGGTCGTTCCTCTGCTAAATCAAGATAATCTCTCCACTCTTTACTATACATGCTGCTTTCATTCTCCATCTCTAATCTTGTTTCCTCTTTCTATCTCCATCTAATTCATCTCTTCTATAAGCAATCTGTTTCGGTGCAGAATGAATCCGGTAAATATCTTTTATTCCTGTCCCTAAATTTTTCACACTTTCCAGCACATCTACAAGTCCAAATTTCTCAGACACCCATGAACCAAGCAAACCAAAGCACAACGTATCAAGAATTGCGCTTACTATTCCATTTAGCTTTATATTCACCGTAGTTGCTAAAAAGCTCTCTTCTATTGTTCCCATCATTTGTTCGACTAGGCAAAATATAACAATATAGAGAAAGGCTGTTGCAAACCATTTACCAATTTTTCTGCTTCTTACTCTCTTCCACTCTCTTTTACGCTTATTATAGCCTGTCTCATATACTCCTGAATACATTGGTGGATTCTGATCTACAAGTCTTACTGCCGTATCCCAAAATGGTTCTTTTACTTGCATATCTGCAATCTGCTCCAAATCACCTTTGTGAAAAACATGAATTTTACAGCAATATTCTTCCCAATACTGATGAAATCTGTTAAGCAAATCTCTTCTGAACCCTTCTCTGTCTTCAAAATGTCTTGCTACATTTGAAATACTTTCTTCAATTGTATAGTTATAACATAAATCCACCATTGCTTCCGCAATATAGATTGTCTCATTCGCTTCCAGACCATTCAGATAATTAATCCAGTTCGTCCTGTTGTTTCGCAACTTGTCCACGCCTAAATTCTCACTGATTTCCTTTAGCAACTTTGCTCCCTGATTTAATTGTTCATCTGGCTCTTTCTCACAAATTGTTATAATTTCTTTCATATAATCCACAAAAGAATATTCTATTTGTTCTTTTCCCGGATTCATCGCAAGTTTTTCCATACTGAGGATCTGAATCATACGGATATAACGCTGAATATACTCTAATCTCTTCCAGTCAGTTGAACCGACCGGGTACTTATCTCTGATTTCCTCAAGAAGTGTAAGATCTCCAAATGCAAGCGCATCTTTAATTTTCGTAAGAAGTTCTGTATCCGTACATTTTACAGGCAGTCCTGAAAAAAGAAACGCATCTGAATCTTTCCCTATACATTTATCAATTGCATTCTGTATGTACTGGGATGCAGTCCTGAACCTTCCAAACTGAGAAACTCTCAATGCACCACAGCGAAAAAGCCCAATCATTTCCTCATACGCTTCTTCATTCTCCAAAATACTTAAAAATGCTTCTGAATCTGTCAACTGATTAAATGAAAGCACAACCTGATTTCCATTCATCACTATTTCTTCAAAAAGAGCCTGCTGCCCTTTTATGATTTCCGCTTTAGAATTTCTGACAGAATCTAATTCGAATAAATATACAAGCATTTTTAATTTCCCCTTCAAATTATTTGTATTATTCTACTTTAACATATCTAAGTTCCTTCTTATCCCTGCATAATATTTGAAGTTTTTCACTTTCCATGGCGATTATTATTCAAATTAATTTCTGCAAACATTTTCTTTTTATCCAAATATTTTCGTGGTATTTTTTCTTTATCACTTAAAACCTCAGAAACTAACTCTCCAGAAATTTGTCTCGGTTTCGAAAATACTTTCATTTTTTCTTTTAATGCTTTCTGCCTTGCAATAGTTTTCAACTGATCTTTTAGTTTTTTTGTTTCTTCAGTCAACGCAGGATAAATCGTCGATTTGCTTATTCCAATTAATCTTAATTCTCTTTTCAAATCTTCTATTGAATCCGGAGAAATAGGGATTTCTTTTATTACAAAATCTTTGTTTTCTTTTATATCCCCATCCGTATAATATAAAATAAAGTCACCCTTTTGATTTCTAATTCGTTCCGAAAGAACACAACCATTCACAAGAACCATAGAATCTAGTCTCTTTTTTTCATTCGGTTCATCATTATAAAATCGCTTTAAATCGCTGTTAATTAAATATCCTGCACTTGTTTTCTTAGCATAAACCAAATAAATTACAGGTTCATTTCCATCTTTCAGCTCAACTTCTTCTAATGCAAAATAGAGAGCAACTAATGGATTCTGTGTTACATCCAGTACTCTTGTAGGGAACCCATAATGTTGTAAGATATTAATGATACTAATCAGGTCATCAAATTCAATGTTTTTAAAGTAGTCGTAATTTTTCTCAATAAATTTATATATTGTATTAAGTTCTTCTTGCATATAATCAATTTCTTTTTTTAATAGTAAAGTCTAAAAACGCTATAAAACCCACGATGAAATATTGCAACATAAACAACCGGTAACAAAAGTAACACTATTACAAATATTGCAGCCAAAACCACAACAAATTTGTATTTCCAATCCCCATTGTATTTATATTCATCTATAATACTATGGTATTCACTGTCCCCGCACTTTTTAATGTATTCCTTATATAATTCTACACAGATTTGCTTTTTCCCTACTTTCAGACTATTTGCTTTATTTTTCAGTTTTAACAAATCTGCCAAATTGGCTTCAAGATCGTGTGCTCTTCCTGAAAAGTTTTGTGCATTTGCAAAGCAAACCAAAATTGCAACCGCTACTGTAAAGCATACTGAATGCTGTGAGATAAATTCCCCATTTTTCATTATACTACATACAGATAATAACGCCGTAAAAACGGAATAATATATCTCTAAAATTCTTGTCCAAAAATTTTGTACTCTTAATCTTTGATACGTAATATTACGCAATTCATAAGTTTTTTCTATTTCTTCTTTTAGTTCTCTTTCGTTCATATCTTCTCTTCTTCCTTCTTTTGTAATTTAAATATAACTCTTATATTGATCATATTATCTAACCAGTTACTGTCTTTCTTCCAGCTCAACATCCTGATTACATTTATTATAATAAAATTTCTTATGATGAAAAAATGATCTAAAAAAATCTAAAACTAATCTTATTCCATTTCTAAGAGAATCTGATAATGGATGAATAAACGGACATATTCTTGAAATTTTGTCAGTAAATAACTCAACAATATAAAGTGCAACGCAGTTTTGAAAAAATAAATTTATCTTTTTCCAATCACCTGTTCCTATTTTCTCCTCCATATATGCAATTAATATGTTTAAAACTGTAAAGAAAATAATACAAAAAATGGCTGATATCAGTTCTACAAAAATAGCTTTTATAATTTCCCAGCTTTGTTTTCGTCTCATTTTTTCCATTCCATATTCATAACGGTATACGAAGTCTATTGCATTTTTATTCTCATACTCAAGATAATCTGAAACTCTTGCTGCATAAGCAAAATTAGGAAGCATTCCCAACCTCTTAAACGGATAAAATGTATTTGTATCGATAACCTCATATTGTTTGTATTCACAATTTTTCTTCTGCTGATCTAATCGCGCAAAAAAATCCTGTTTGAATGTAGGCATTCCATCTTCAGGATATTCCAGTTCTTCTATATTGTAATGTTTAGAAATATTTTGAATACTTATCTCACATACATAATTGTAACAATTATTGATAATATCCATTGCATACTGAATGTCACTGTATCTCTTCCACTTACTCTCCTCAAATTTTCTACTTAATTCTCGTAAGTATGCTGATCTATCCAGTTTTTTCTTTTTAAATGCCTTTAAAAATTTTATCTCAGCAACTGCCCTTTCCCATAATGGATTATCCGAATTCTCAAACATGAGAACTTTATTCAGTACTGCATAGAATTTTTGTTTATCTTCCAATTTTTTTGGAGAAATGTAGATTTCATTCATAGTACTAAGTTTTAACGCTACCGAAACCATAAAGTATAAATTTTTCATTACAGTCTGCATTTCAGTTACAGACAAATTTTCTTTTGGGAATAACTTTTTCAATTCATCCGTGGTTTTTGACCATCCCTCTTTTGTATAGCTATATAGTTCTGATAAATCCGAATACATCAGACTTCTTCTTAAAATATCCACCAGTTCATATTGTGTATATTTTAATGGAATTGCAGAATATATAAATTGCTTCCCCTCTTCCATTGTATTTAGCCAGTACTGTGCCACAGTTTTTGTTTTATTAAATTGAGTGATACGTATAGCTCCCTTTTCAAAAAGAGTCATTATACTTTCGCGGTATCCAGGAATCGAAAATAAACTGAAAAAAGCTCTTGAATCTATCAGCTGATTAAATGTCAATACCACAATGTTCCCATTCTCCACAATCTCAGTGTATAATGCTTTCTGACCAGCTATAATTTCCTTATCAGTTTTTCGAACTGAATCAAGTTCAAATAAATATACATATTTCCTTTGATTATATTGATTTTGTTTCATTCACTGTCTCTTCTCTTTCGTGATAAATATATACGCGCATGATTACTTAATAAAATCTTCCCTACTTACTAAACAGTCAAGAAGAGAAAATCTTACGGAATTTTCTAGGATAATTTATTAATTATACATTTTCATTCACTTAAAACTCTGCTCCAGCCCCATCTCCCTCACATAATCAACCCATTCATAAATATCTTCAATATCATACAACGGCTGATTATCTTTATCCTTACTCTTCTTAAGCGCAAGTGTCATTAATGCATATTCGTTCTCCAGTAATGTATCAAAAACTCCCTGATCATCTGTATTGATTGATACTGACAAAGACATATTTTTCTCAGGAGTCCTTAATTTTCTTGAATTGAACCGTAAAATTGGGTGCTCATCGTATTTTTGGATTGTTCCAATCAGATAATTAGAAGATGGATTTGTCTCAATTGCAATACTATCCCTTGTCAGCTGAGCGATCATCTTATTCTGCACCTGATATACAAGCTCTGCATAGCGCTGATCTACTTTAAATTCTTCCTGCTCCTGTCCTTTTTCACGAACGGATTTATTGTAATGATACACATAATATAACTTCCGCAGCTTCTCTTTGCTTCGAATGATCTCCCCCTGTGTTTTCAGCCCACTGTTAAATGCATATCTGTCAAATCGAATCAGTGCCCGTTGCTGATGTTCCACACAGTCTTGAAATTCCTTTTCCCCTAATCGATACAACTCCGGATTATCTCCCCGCAGTTTCCAGCTTTGATAATAATCTCGATAAGTCACATCCATCTTATCCGAAAATGCATCTCCGTAAACATTTTGGTATAAATAGTAAAAGCGTTGTTCCAGCTCTGTTTTCAGCTGACTCTCTATGTTACATCCAGTCTCTTTCGCCTTAACCAAAATCCATGCCAGATCATCCATCAGAACCTGTTTTGACAGTACAAGCTTATATTTTTTGCATTCATAATATTTATATGGATCAATTCCCAGAGCTAAGGCATGTCCTAATCTGCTATTACGCTTCAACCCACAAAACAGAAGCACTTCATCAATCGCTCTGAGTCCATCTACAATATCAAAAAAGTCTTCTCCAACATGGTACGTCATACGAAGTTTTTTATTCACTTCACGATGTTCCATCTTGTTTTCCAGATTTGTTTCAAAGACAACATCTGCCATGTAACGATAGATCTGAGCGTACACTTCCGGTCGGCAGTCCAACTCACTTGCGCAGGTATCAATCCCACGGATATATTTATTCATTGAAGTTCCCTTTTCCAGAAATGCTACAACACTCCGCATCTGCTTTTCCGCCTTTTTCCTGGCATTATAATTCCTTGGAACACCTTCACAGAACTTTTGATCTTTTATTTTTGGAAAATGTAATACATATACTAATTTATCTTTTGCTTCTTTATTCTCCAACTCACTTACGATCTGATCCCCGATTCGAAGATTCTTGTACAAATCAGACGCTCTCTTCTTTGGGCAAATACGTGCTTCTAATTTCTGGATGTTCTGTTTTCTCAAAGGTTCATTTAAAGCCAGACGAACCAACTCATGCTGATATGCCGTTTCTCCTGTAATAAACAACTCTTTCCGGTCCTGATATTTCGCAAAATTAGTAAATCCGTTCTTCCAGTTAATCTGTATCATCTCGCCCCTGAAATAAGTTCGTATAATCAGGTACTGATAGAAATAGTTTTTCTGATTCGTATCAAATCGTCTATCCTTCGCTGCTTTGTAACATTCATACAAAAATCTTCTTTCCCCAGCCAAAAGCCGACATTCACTGTCATTTAAATCAATCATGTCTTTTTCCAGTGCGTAATCCAGAATTCCTTCGTATTTCACCCTGGCACCATATCCGTTCTTACACAAATTGATTAGATCCTGAAGCTTCGCAGTATAGGAATTAACATCAGCACCATTTTCCAAATTGCGTAACATTTTTTCTAACTGCTCTTTTAAATATAAATTGCCTTTCAAAACCGCAAATAAATAACATCGAAGCAACGCACCTTTTTGACAGATTGAATATAGATCTTCATTCTTGACCGAAAGATCCAGACGATCCATCTGATATCGTTGCATTCCACTTTTGATTTTCTTAAAATCATGAAGTCGTCCTTCGATCAAATTCATAAGACAGATCCAGTTCAGTTCAAACACCTTCGTAGAACCCGCCAGATGAAAATGATTTTCCGCCATCCCTTTATCCAATATATTATGTAACCGATTATCATCACTTCGAATAATTGGAAGCCAGGCGAAAAAACGACGGTTCGTTTCTCCGTATTTCAAATCCTCAGAAGCTATAAATGCACAGGTCAGTAAATCCTGTCCTAAATAAAATGAAATTTCTCTCCAGCGAAGCAACTCATCAAATTTGCAGCGTATCTCTGAACCGTCGTAAATCAGTAATTTTTCTGTCAGATTCATAACCGAATTGAATACACTGATATCTTCGCTGTTTTTACCTTTCATACTTTGAAGCAGGATATCATAATTGTTTTGCAATTCGTCATAAGATCTGGTTATAAAAATTCCCTCTGCTTCCCGTAAGTATGTTTCCTTATCAATTCGGTTATATTCATTGTATCGCCGACCGGAATTTAACTTCTTCCGACCGATACTGGTGTAGGGGAACTTCTGGAATATGATTTTTAAGTTGCCGATTTCTATTTCCATAGTTCTTCTCCCATTTACTTTAACTCATTCTCAATGTCTTTTTCTATTTTCACCATTTGCTTATATAAGGAATAAAGTTCCTGTGACAACTGAGTTTTTACGTCTTGTAAATAAATCTGTATTACTTGTTCATAGAATCCACACAATTTTTCCGTGTCTAAATTCTCAGGTAATTTTTTCTTAATTCCTCTATAATATTGGATATTATTCGCTAAATTATCTAAATTACCTTTAGCGTTTTCTGCACTCGTATTTTTTAAATATGTAGATACTCGTTTTATTTTATTTATGTAAGTTGTTGATTCAACCGTTATTTTGTCTCGAAACTGCTGGACTAATTCATTACCTTTATCAAATACATTTTGTTTTTGTCCTCCTTCAATTTCCTGACTTTTCTTTTCTATCAGTCTTGCATAAATCTCACAAATATCTACTTTATCTATTTCATTTTTTATTTCGTTATTTTCATCATTCGAATTTTTCGTTGAATTAAATTTAAAATATCTCAAATCATCTACAGTGACATTTATTGCAAGATAATGCGTCATATAATATGCAATGTTTTCAAAAAATTTATTCACTACCTCTATACTTCTATCTAATGACGAAATAGTTCCATCTTTATGATCATTATGATCTTTGCAATATTCTTTTATTCTCATTGCAAGATCTACATTTGAAGCAATTTTCTGTGCACATAGGATACTCTTTTTATTACTTTTCTTAATGTTTTCAATTATTTCTTTATATTCTTCATCTTCTCTTTCCACTCCAATCTGTTCCAAATTAATTTTATCAAATAGAACCTCTACATCACCCAATACAACCAAATAATTTTCTATGCTATTTTGAACATTACTTAATAAATTTCCATTTCCTGCAATAATTTTTTTGTTAATTACACCTCCAGATCTCCAAATATTATCTTCATAATATGAATTCGTTAATAATCCTATAAGAATCCAACATTTTATATATGTTTTTCTATCTGTATCTTTTACTATTTGAGGAACTTTAACAACTTTTTCTTGCTCATCCATACGAATTCCACTCTTAAAATAACATTCTAAAATTTCATTATATTCTTGACTTGTTTTGAAAATAAACCGTGACCGATCTAACCTGGTTGTTTGGACTGAAGGTATCACTTTGCTAAATCCGGTTCCCCATATATAACCATTTATATATCCCTTTGGTTTAAATAATTTATTCTCCAACAATAATTGATTAAATTTAAATGTATATATACTTTTTATTCCATATAATATTTTTTCTATTTCCGGATCAAAGATATTATCATTAAATATTTCAAAATATTTTAGATTCTCGAAATATTCTACTACTCTTTCCCCGTCCCCATCCTTATCTTTCTGATCTGCTATATTTTCAGTTACATCACTCCACTTGAAAAAAGGTTTTATTTTTTTCCTGATATTTGTATTCGTATGGATGACATCCATATTCTCTAATGCACTTAACCAATTTTTCCATCTTGGAGTTAATTCTCTATTCATCCAATCCCATTTGAAAATATAATAGAATTCTTCTATATTTTTTCTATATGTATTCTGAGGATTGTCTGTCTTTCCCGGACTATCCATATCCCCTAATTGTACAATCCAACTTATGATATCTCTCAAATTATTAGGGATCAAAAAGCTCATGCCTGTTTTCTCTTTCAAAAAAATCATACCTGTTTTTTCATATATCAATTCTAATACAGATTGAACCAAAGTATTTGTATTAGATTGCCATTTTATTTCCCCAGTTTGATTGTTTTTATAAATAATTTGTAGGCTCTCAAATTTTTGTGCCTTTGGTAAATAAATTCTTCTCGCCTTTGGTATTAATTTCGAAACGTATCTTTCTGCCATATCATATATTTCATTATTCAACTCAGTCTTTTCGTCAACCCAGTCATTACTTTTAGTACAGTTTATAATGTGTTTATATTCTTTTATATTTTTCTCTCTAATTGCTAACTCCAACTGATCTGTCTTTACCGCCATAACAATTACAACATGTGGGATAATTAAGTATTTTCGAATCTGCTCTGACATCTTGTATGCAGCCTCATTACTAAGATCTAAATCATCTATAGCTATCACTAAATATTTATTTTCTATTTCTTCATTCATCATAAATTTCAAATATAATTCAATTAAATATTGAAAATCCTCTTTAAGATTTGTACTTTCTCCTAACTTAGATAATTTACTTATATTTCCCTCATAATCAAACTCATCATCTAACATTTTAGATTGATTGTTAATCATCGAAACTTCACGATATACTTTTTGGAACTGATCTTGAATTTGATTAACAAGAAATGCTTTTGTGCATTGATTTTCTTCATATTTTCGACTAAATTTTCTATAAATTTTAGCCAAAATAATATCAAGAATATTATGTATTCCATCAAATTGCGAAGGATCCACAAAAATTGGTTGCGAAAAATATGTTTTTTCCAAATTTAAATATTCATTATATATACTATAAATGTTATCTTTCTCATTTTTTATCTTTTCATAATTCGCATAGAGCGAATTAATAAACGTCAACATTGCACTACTTTTTCCTTCCCCTCGTTCCCCACAAAAAGCTATAATATTATTTTCATATTCATTCAAAAAATGATTTTTAGCACTTTCCTTGCTTTCATTTACTATTATATTCAGCATCTCTGCTGCTTGTTTATACTGTTCTATAAAGATATCGTCTTTACTTATAAAATACCTGTCTACAACTTTAAATTCCTGTCCTTTAATAATTGTTAATTTTGAATTTGTCTCCATATTTGTCAGGCTCCTCTCTTATCTTTTGTATTTTATTATTTTTCTTTCAAAGTACTCTTAAATCGTTCGTCCAGTCTCAAATTCCCAACCACACCATCTCTAAATAAGCAAAAAGACAAAGCCTCCTTCCACTACAAGGAAACTCTGTCTTTTCTAATTCGTATTAACTCTTAATATTCTTTAACATGTCATTCATTGATTTTTCGTTTTGCATATTCTCATTAAACTTTTTCTGATTCTTGTCCCACGTTGTCATTATTTTTTTAATAAATTTCTGTCTATGGTCTGCTTCCGCATATTCATCCATATTGGATATATAACGAAACATTTCCATATCTAGCACATATCTGTGTGCCGAATGACGGTTCCAGGTTTCCTGATACTTTCTTACATCCAGCCACTTCACAATAACACCCCATACTATAAGCGCAACTCCGTATAAAAAAGTACTGAATATCGAAAACGACCAATTCATTTTTTCCATGAATATCTGGAAGCTTCCCGCTTGAATAAACAAATACACATTATAGCCAATAACTGCTAGAAAAAAGAAAACAGTTATACATATAAATGGAAATATACTCCAAAATTTTAATGTAAAATTTTTTCTTTTATTATGATTATATTGATTGCATGTATATACATAATCATAGTTAAACAGCCGAAAGAAAGATTCTTCTTCCTTCGTTCTATTTATGTCAGAAAGCCAATTTTTTGCCACTCATAATAAATCCATGTTTTCTGATTTGTTTCATTCAAACAAAGTTGATTCTCATCTAAATTCACTGCATCTATCATTTTCTTTTCAATCTTAGTTAATGGAAATAAAAATATCCCCCATAAAATTTTGAAAATTGTTTTTAACCCTATGATAAAATAATACAGAATTCCTGTTTCTGATGATTTTTCAACAGCTACATAAACTTGTGGTTCTGCTGATTTGTTCGTTCTTTCATCTTTCTTTTTTGATTTTGCTGTCATTCTTTATCCTTTTCTTCCAATTCTTCCTTTATCTTCTGTACAACAAGTAAGATTTCTCTGACTTTTATTTCTTTCCGATGTGATCTTGTTGTTATAACACCAATTACTGCAATTAAAGCTATTATCAGTACTGCTGCCACTCCTGGTGTCAGCGCAAAGTTCTGGATTTCCTGTAAGTCAACAATTGATATAAAAATTGCTAACAGTGATATAAAAATCGCTGCAACACTCGTGTTAAATTCTATAAACTTCGCCTGTAAATAGCTACTGCAACACACTTCATAATCCTCAATAATACATCTTTTTTTCTCTTTATCTTCACCTTTTACGCTTTTCTTAAGCTGTTTCTTCAGATACTCCGTAAATGTTTTTCTCGCCTCCAGTTCGTAATCCTCTTCAGCCTGGTTGTATATTTCCATTAAATTGTGCAGCTGTTTCTTCATAACTCTTTTCTCCCTTCATGTAAAAATGGAAAAAGGCAAAGTCTTCCTATCATCCATGAAGCTCTGCCTTTTTTGTCACCACAAATTAATTATATCATTATTTTTAAAAATATCCACCATTTGCTCTTCATTTTTCATATTTTCATTGAATTTTTTCTAATTCCTCATTCCATTTTTCTTTCCACGCCTCTTAGAGCCAGGTTTTTTGATCAAGTCTATTCAATCGCATTGTTTTCAGATCTTTGATTTTTGCTTTTGGTCGAATAAAGAACTTCTTTCTATTTTTTATTGAATCCTTGCTCATTTCCCATTCTCCTTATCGCATCAAGCCAGTCATATACTTTATCCTGCCTATAGACTGTCTCGCCATTCTGGTCTTCCATTCCTTCCAATGCTTTTGTCATCAATGAATATTCATTATAAAGAGAAGTACGGAAAACACCCCTATCATCTGTATTAATTGAAACATTCAACTGATAACATTCGTCCTCATTCAGATCTTGTTTTCCATCCAGACCTTTATTATAAAAGCGTGTGATCTGATGGTTCTGATAGCCATCTATACCTGCGATCAAAACATTGGATGATGGATTGGTTTCAATAAAGATTCCTTTTCTGGAAATCCAACGCATCATAGCGTTTTGCACTGCACGAATTCCTCTTATCATGTGATGAGGAATTTCTACCATGATTAATTTTTCCCCATTGATTCTGACGTGATAACTGTAATGATATGCCGAATAAAGTGCAGCTACTTTTTCTAAATATCTCTTGTTTTCTCCACCGGCAAGTTCACTTTCAACCGTTTCATTGATTGCATAATCTGTCCAGATACTCCTTATCATATCTTCCTGTTTTATAGAATTCAGGATCGTCGCCCCTCAATTCCCATGCCGTATAATAATTATAGATATCAAAGTCTCGCGAATTTAAATTCGGATATTCATTGGTAATAGCATCTCTGTAAACGCTCTCAAAATATATGTAAAACTGATTTTCAAGGTACTCCAACAGATTGTCCTCGTTTGGAATGTGATAAGTTATAATCTGCTGATGCAACCATGCCACATTATCCAGATAATCCAACTGTCTGATTGTAATACGATACCTTCTGCTACGATACCAGTTATTTGAATTTATTCCAAGCATTGTAAAAAGCTATAAAAATAAGGGCTCTTCTGGCCCAATTAAAAAAGACGATTTTCATTTAATTCATATACTCTTTCAATCCACTGTCTGACTGTAACGTTTGCATCACTACGTAATAATTCATCTGCAATCTCTTCACACAGAATCGTACTTTGATTTCCTATTTCATCCAAACATTGCATTGGATGTTCCTGATTCATAATTTCATGAAACGCCCACTTCACAGAAGACTCATATTCTTCAACTTGTATATCAGATTCTGTCAAGACAGAATACAGATAAATACGAATTAGTACCGATGATTACGTACTTACTTTTAAAAAGCAAAAAGACAAAGCCTCCCTGTTCCCAAGAAAACTCTGTCTTTTTATCACCACAAAATAATTATACCACTTTTCCCTTAAAGCTCAATGATTTTAACTTTCAGAAATCTCTTGTTTACTGATTGCTCATTACTGAACTTTATAACTTAGCTATTATTTTCTCTAGATCATCCTTTATTTTCTCTTCTTTTTTCATATTTTTTTTGCTTTTTATTAGTAACTGACCAGCGATAGAATCGCTGGGAACGGAGGCG
>OIZO01001203.1_pt1 | contig 14115 bp, 15 predicted proteins | sample 1588551 | NCBI WGS metagenome assembly OIZO01 (sample SAMN03283271) | human gut metagenome | biome: human-associated habitat; material: feces | host: Homo sapiens | place: Peru | collected 2012 | reverse complement strand
AAGTAACCATAAACATCTCTTCATTAGTTATCACCTAAATAACTATATGAATAATATGTCTTTAGTAGACTTATTCTGTTAAGAAAACAATTAATCAAAAATTTTATTAACTATCTAAAATTAATATAGCTTTTCATCTGACCATATGGTATTATTATAACCAGATACATTTGACTGTTAGGTGCTTCACTCTCAGTCCATATATTATTTTATTAATAAATGGAGGGAGGTGGTCCTATGAAAGGAATTTCTTATGGAGTATTTAATTATACTCATAATAATTTTAGTCTTCACAGACGAAATTATAAATTCCATCAGAAGGAAATAGTTTTTAAACAAAAACAAGAAGTACCTACACATCTTAGTGATGAATAGGTGCTTCTCAAACGTAAATTCAGACTGAGAAACACTTAACATGAGAAGCCAAATGTATCTCTTTTTTATTTAAGAACAATCAAGTTCTTTCACTAGTAGTATAACATAATTTTTTTGATTTGCAAGTTTTTTGCATTTTAAAATTCTATACTACTATTAATAATATGAATTATTTCTTAGAAAATATACATTCTCCTAAGTATCCATTGAATTTTACTGACACTACCGCCACTTTTTTTCAATGAATACTTATTATTTATTTCAATTATTTAAAATATGGGAATGTGGTGGTCCATATATAAGAAATTTCTAGTTATGTATTTAAAATTAATTTTTCTCACAAATACCTGTATATTTTTCATCTATAGAAATATAATAATCTTCAATATAATCATTATCACTAGAACTCTTAATTCGATGACACTTATAAACATGAATATCCTTATCAAAAAGACCATTCTTATCTTTATAAACACTAGTACCACCATCATTAAGTTCAGAGTAAAGTTCTAACTCCTTGATTAATTCCTCAATGGAAATATTTCCCTTCTTAAGTTCATCAATAATATTTTTCTTATCACTTTTATAAGTAATTTCATCAGCACTACTAAATACCCGTTTATTATCACTAGTCTTAGCAATTTCCACGTAATTAACTAGTTCTTCCTTCTTTTCCTCTTCGACTATTCTATCCCAAGAACAGCCACATAATAGCAATAAACCTAAACATCCAACTAACTTTTTCATATATCATCACCTCTTATCAAGATGATATCATACTTTTATTAAACAATATACCCCTAAAAGAAATAAAATAAACCATAGATTAAAAATAATATACCTAAAATATTCATATAAACTATAACCACATATTAACATATTAAGATTAAGAATAATAAATACTAAGTAATTACTAATAAATAAAGTACTAATTAACTTCATAAATAACTTATTCATACTAAAATATATTATTTTTATAGTTATTTTAGTTATAATGATTACTATATTTTAAGAATATACTTAAAAAAGAGAGCTATTAACTCTCCGAATAATTGCTATGGATTAGCTTTCTTTACTTCATCTTGATAAGGCTTTAAAGCACTATCCCAAGAAGAATAATAGTCATTACCACGATGGTCTTCTAGAATTTTTAACTTACTTAGATATTTTCCTAAATAAGCACTAACTTTATAAGCCCCATAATAGTTTAGATGATCACCCATATCTCTAGTATCTTTACTCCAATCAATTTGCACTTTATTATCAATATTTAAGTCTAGATACTTAATTTTATTTCGTTTAGCATATTGCTTTATACCATTATGACGACGATAATTCCAATTAACTGTACTAGGAGTACTAAGTAAAATAAACGTAATATTATTTTCTTCACACTTATCTTTAATTAAGTCTAAATAGTACTCATTTATCTTATCAATCTTTTCTTTGGCTTCAGTATATTCCATATAATTAGTATTAGTGGCAGGATTAATATTTAAACTAAAGTCATAGCCTTTAAAAGTATCTGTATAGTTATAATTTATTTTACTATTTAAATCTTTAATAGTCATCTGTTTCCAACGATTATGATAATGAAATACAGGAATGAATTCTCCCAACCAATAACGAAGATTATAACTAAGGGGAATTTGACGATATATTGCATCTGTCTCTAAGATAAGCACTTTTAATTGGTGTTTACTAAGAGCTTTAAGAAGATAATTATAACTATCATATAAATATTGACCTGAAGTACCACTTACATACATAGTATAACCATATTCTTTATAAATTTCTAAAGGACTAATAGCAGCAAAAGATTCACTATCTCCTACCACTAAAGCATCTATAGAATTTTCTTTTTCCGCTAAAGGACCACTCGCATTATCAATATGTTTATCCGTACTAAGAATTTCATTATTTTTAGGACTTAAAATATAAGAACATATCATTAGTAACAAAAATAATATAAGAATAAAACTAACAATCTTTAATATTTTTTTCATGATACCTCCTAAAAGTTAGCATAAAGCGGATCAACAGGTACATAACCATCCCCATAAGCGCCAAATATAATAATAAATAATATTAAAGCGTAATATAAAGTCCAACGAATATAAACTGGCTTTTTCCTAATAGCTTCTCTAATATTAATTTGTTTTTCTTTTAAAACACTAACAACAAATACAATTAATAAAGTAACTATAATTATTCTAAAATCGTATTTATCTAAACCTAGCTTCAAAATATTTTCTTTAAAATTAGTTAAGTCAAAAGCCGTAAAAATCTTCTTAAACATTTGTAATCCGGCTTGAAGCCCGTGAGCCCGAAAGAATAATTCCCCAAAGATTACTAAAATTGTTGTCTTAAACATTTCAAATGTTCGATAGAAAAAATTATTTCTATTGATGTGAAATATCTTTAGAATTTTAAGAATTAAAGGAGAAAATAAATCTGCCAGAATTATTAAAGTAAAATGATATAGCCCAAAGAAAATATAATTCCAAGCCGCTCCATGCCATAACCCATTTAAAAGCCAAACAACTAGTAGTGCTAATGCCCCACTTAAAAGTGGGCCAAAATAATTACCAAAACGTTTGCGTCCCCAGGCGGTTAATTTCTTTAAAGGTTTAGACAAAGATAGAGGATAAAAAATATAATCACGAAGAAAAGCTCCTAGACTAATATGCCATCTAGTCCAAAACTCACTAATATTTTTAGAAAAAAACGGTTGTTTAAAGTTCTCGGGTAATTTAACATCAAATATTTCAGCACTGCCAATTACAATATCGATTGTTCCTGAAAAGTCCATATATAGTTGAATGGTATAAAATATTGCTCCCGCCAAGATAATTGCTCCCCCTAAACTAGGATAATTACTAAAGATATTTTTTACAATGATATTAAGACGATCAGCTACGACCATTTTCTTTAACATTCCAAAAAGAATTCTTTGGTAACCATTAGTTAAATTACGATAACTAATAGGAGCACCACTATATAACTTAGTTGCTGTATCTTTATAACGACTGATAGGGCCCTCCATAATACTAGGAAAATAGGAAAGATAAAGCATTAATCTTCCTAGATTATCATCGGCTTCTATTGTCTCATTTTTAACATCTATAATATAACTTAAAGCTGCTAAAGTATAAAATGATATACCAATTGGCATAATATAATGAGGTACTTTTAATTGATAATTTAAGTGAATTAGACTTAAGAAATTATTAATATTATTTCCTATAAAACTAGAATATTTTAAGATTATTAGAAGTCCTAAATGAATTAAGATGGCAAGTAATAAGACTTTATTTTCTTGACGTTTATATTTTTCTTTTACTTCTTTTTTATCTTCCGTAGTCTTTAATTCTTCCTTTTTTAAAGATTTGAGATGAGATAACCATAAGCCAAAGTGATGAATAGAAAGACCAGAAAACAATAAATAAACAATTAACTTTTTACTTAAAAGATAAAAGAAGATGAAACTAGCTCCTAATAAGACTTTATAACGATGCTTGGGGAAAACTATAAAATAAATAATAATTACCAAGGGCAAAAAAAGACCAACATAACCTAAATCACAATACTGCATATTATTCTTCCTCTAATTTTTGAATTAAAGCCCAAATAGCTTTAGCACTATTAAAGTTACTAGGGATAATTTCAACTGTTGGTACTTCTACATCGAATTCATCTTCAATATCTCCGATTAAAGAAAGAATAGCTAAACTATCTAGTAAATGATTATCAATTAAGTGTTCTTCTGTTTGATAATCAACTTCTGGATTTAATTCTTCTAACATTGCTATTAATTTTTCCATTTTATTTCTCCTTTCTAGACATATTAAAAGGATAAGTTAAAACATTGTTTCGCACCACTTTAATATGATTATCGTTAACTAAAACAACATTAGGTAAAGCTCTACTTAAAAACAAACTAATCCCTTCGGTCATGGCATATGCCCCCACTCGTAAAAACACCAAAACATCCCCTATTTTAAGATTACTTACTTGAAAATCTTTAATTAAAATATCATTTATCGTACATAAACTACCACAAACATTATAAGATTCTTTTTTTCCTTCTCTTTTAGGATACAACAAAACATAAGGATGTTTCATTGCCATCATCTGACCATAATAAGTAATATGATTAATCCCCCCATCAACAAGAGCAAAGTTACCTACATCATTTTCTTTTAAATCAACAACTTTGGTTAAATAAGAGCCACAAGAAGCCGCTATACTTCGCCCTAATTCTAAAGTAATATGACCTTGATAAGTCATATTTTCTAAAGAAGTAGAAACTTCTTTTAGTAAATTTTTTTCGGAAAAATCCTTTTCTTCTTGAAAATAACTTACTGGTAAACCTAAACCAAGTTCTAATTCTTCGGCTAAATAACCCAAATTATTTTTTAATTCTTGTAAGAAATTATCTATATAAAGAATATCTTTCTTAATATGTTTAAGTAAGAAATGCTGCGTACCCGAGAAATAATGTAATCCCACGATATTTAAATATTGATAAGAATAACGTTGTTCTAAAATCTTTATTATTTCATTTTTACTAAGTCCAAATTGATTATTACTAGTTACTCTCAATAAGACTTTAACGGTTATTTTTAATTCTTCCCCAATCTTTTCAATTAAATTTAATTGGTTAAAACTTTCAACCGTTATTAGAATTTTAGAATCTTTTTGACTTAATATTTCTTTTAAACCCTCATAATCTTTATAGACTCCAGAAATCACCATTTTAGCAGGTTTAATCCCACTACTAGAAGCAATCTTATATTCCCCATAAGAACATAGTTCAAATTTACTTACTATATCTTTTAAGACTTCTCCTAGAAATGGATTTGCTTTTAAAGCAAAGCATAAATCAATCTTAGATGGTAAACTATCTTGTAAATAAGAAATTCGTCTTTTTAATTTCTTAATATCAAATACATAACAAGGAGTATTAACTCTTGCTAAAACTTCCTCATAAATCTTCTTCATATAGTCTTTTTAACTCCCCTCTATCAACTTTACCATTCTTAGTTAATGGCATATTATCAAGTTTATAATACTTAGTAGGAACCATAAATAAGGGTAAATCCTTCTTTAAATTACTATATAATTCTTTTTTCTCCATAGTCCCGACATAAAAACAAACTAACTTTTCTTTTTCAAGAATAAATAAAGTAGTACTTCTAATGATACCAGGTATATTAGTTATATTTTTATCAATTTCTTCTAATTCAATCCGATGTCCCATATACTTAACTTGAAAATCACGCCGACCAGCAAAATATAACTCCCCATTATGATAATACCCTAAATCCCCCGTTTTATAAACGATATCTAAATACTTATTGTTAAGAGGATTTTGAATAAAAGCTCTTTTAGTTCTTACTAAGTCATTATAATATCCTAAAGCCACGGTTTTACTCTTTACAACAATTTCTCCTTTGATATCATCATCTTTTATTTCTAAGTTATTATCATCTATTAAGAACACTTGGTGATTTAAGAAGGCTCGTCCAATAGGAATGATATCATAATTCTTTTGTTTATCAATTATATGATAAGTACAATTACAAGTTATCTCAGTAGGTCCATATAAATTAACAAATAAAGCCTTAGGATAAGCTTGGAGCCAATTATTTAAGTGTTTAACTGGCATAACCTCACCACTAAAGAAAATTTTATTAATCATTTGGGGTTTCTTATAACTAAGTCCATGAAAACTAGAAACTAAGCATAAAGCAGAAACGGCCCAAACAAGAGTAGTAACCTTATTATCATCTAAATAATCAAGTAATAAAGCAGGTTGCGAAAAATATTCTTTGGGAACAATTACAAGCATAGCCCCCGTCTTTAAAGCACTATAAATATCTTTAACTGATACATCAAAATCAAAAGGAGCTTGATTGCCAATACAATCATTCTTACTTATATTAAAAGTCGCGGTAAAAGTATCAATAAAAGAAATAATATTATCATGACTAATTAAAACCCCTTTAGGTACTCCGGTCGAACCACTAGTAAAATTAGCATAAACAGGGTCCCCACTTAAAGAATTTTCTCTTCTTTTACTTAATAAAGATAAATCAATATCCGAGTTAATCATATCTTCATAACAATAAATACTTTTCTCGGGAAATATTTCTTTAATTGTCTTTAGATGATCATTATCCGTTAAAATAATATCACTTTCTAAAACATTCATAATATCTTTTAATCTTTTAGCCGGTAAATCCGTATTTAAAAGGGTATAAAAACATCCCGCATAAAGACTACCCATAAACAAGGAAACACACTTAGCCCCTTTTTCCATATAAATAGGAATTGCCTTACAACTAGCCGTTTTTCTTATAAGAAAGGTTCCTATTCTTTTACTAATTATTTTTAAATCTTGATAAGAAATATAGTCTTTAAGATCTTTTATTCCCTTTTGATTATTAACATCAATATTTTCTAAATATTCTAATACATTATTCATAAAAATCACAAGTATTATTTTAAAAGGTAAAGTTTAAAATAATATAAACTTTACCTTAATTTTTCTTAAGAAATCTTTTTTAACTTGATTAAAAAGTGCGTTTTCCATTTACCTTTACGCTGTTTTAGAACAATTACACCATCATTTAATTCCACTAATCTTCTAACAATAGCCATCCCAAGACCACACCCCTTACCACTTGTTCGCGCCTTATTACTTGTAACAAAAGCATCAAAAATAGTATCCTTAATATTATCCGCAACCCCGATTCCATTATCACCAATATTTAGATAAACATAATTCTTATCCGTGGTAATTTGAAAATATATTGTTACACCTGGTTGATTATACTTCATTGTATTGCTAATTAAATTATCATATATTCTTTTAAAAGCATTAAAATCAACATTAACATAGTTTTCCTTATCAGAAATATCTACTTCTAAATTAAATTTATTTAAAGAAATTTCATTATATTTTTCTGCTAAATAATCTTTAGTCTTACTATTGATGTCTATTCTTTCCCTATTTAGTTTATATTCCGGATGTTCCATATTAATATAAGAAAATAAACTTTCTAACTGATTTACAGCTAAAATACTTTTATTATAGATAGCATTTAGATATTGATTTTTCTTATTTTCAGGCACTAAACCATCAATAAATGCTTTAGAATAGCCCTGGATTACTGTTAAAGGAGTCTTTAAATCATGAGAGACATCTGCAATAATTCTTTGCCGTTCTTGATACATTTGCATTTTTTCTTCTAAGGCTTTATTAAGTCTTGCCATTAGTTCATTAAAACTATCCGTTATTTCTTTAAATTCTTTGGGTAAATTATTACTAGTAATATCTAACTTATCACCATTTTGATACTTACAAATAGCAAGACAGAACGTATTTAAATACTTCTTCATTCTCTTTATAAATAACCATGAACTAATAATAATCAGAAGAGCAATTAAAGGAATACCAATTATAAAGACCATCTTACTCTTTTTAATAGCCGAATTATAAGTATCCATATTAAAATTAGGTCCAACAAAGATAAGAGTTCTTTTTTCTTTATTATTAGTCTCATAAACATACTTTTCAATACTTTCATTACTAGAATAAACTCCTCTTATAAGCTCTAATTGTCTTTTTGTAAAAGAAGTATAATCTTTAAACAAATTACCTCCCATTACTTCATAATGAGAATTAAGTTCAACATAACCGGTAGTAATTTCACTAGAAGTATCTTCATCATAACTATTTTCATATAATTCATAAGTTAAATTACCATCCTCATCTTTTAAAGAAATCATATCATAATAGACATTATTAGCATAATTACTAATAAAAGCGATATCATCTTTACTTAAACTAGAAGAGATTCTTGCATCCGAAGTATATAATAAATTTAAAGAATCATCATAAATAGCAAAATTACTACTTCTCAGACTTTCAATAGGTATCAGAAGAAAATTATCATCCTTTAAAGCTTCTTCATAGTCTAGTAAATCATAAATAGTCGGAAAACTCTTCTCCAAAAGACTATTACTTAGATAATTACTAATAAAACAAAAGGTTACTATTAAGAGAGTTAAAACCCAAAATTGAATTAAACAAATCATTATAAGACTTTTATTTTTCTTCATAAGCCACCAATTTATATCCAAGTCCTCTTACTGTCAATATATATTTAGGATTAGCAGGATCACTTTCAATTTTACTTCTTAAATTAGAGATATGCACCATCATCGTATTATCATCACTATCACAGTAGTCGCCATTAATATATTCATATATTTGGGATTTAGTAAATACGCGGTTCGGATTTTGCATAAACATAACCATCATTTTCATTTCGGTTGATGTCAAAGGAATAATTTCCTCCTCTTTTCTTAAAATATATTTATCCATTTCTAAGGAAAGATTCCCTACTTTATAAACATCAGCCAAAACTCCCGTCCCTAGTTTTAAAAATCTCCGCAGAATAGCCTCAACATAAGCAATAACTTCTAAAGGATTAAATGGTTTAGTTATATAAGCATCAGCCCCTAACTTTAAACCTAATACTTTATCCATATCAGCAGTCTTAGCCGAAATAATAATTATCGGGATATTACTAAACTTCCTTACTTCTTTTATAAGCGAGTAACCATCCATCTTTGGTAACATAATATCAACAAGAGCAATATCAAACTCCTCTTCTTTTAAAAGATTTAAAGCCACTATACCATCACTAGCATCCTTTGTAATATAATTATTACTCTCTAAATATAATCTTAATAATTCTACAATATCACTATCATCTTCTACTATTAATACTTTATTATGCATATAAACACCACCCATAATTTTTCTAAATCCTAGCAGTCTTAGAATATTACACTTTATATATAAAGTCAATATTTTCCTAGAAATACCTAATTATTAGGAAAATATATTTCTATTTATGAAAATTTATTATATAATTAACTAGGTGATTTGATATGGAGTTAATAAAATACATAATTCTTGGTATTATCCAAGGATTAACCGAACCTCTACCTATCTCTAGTAGTGGTCATTTACTTATCTTTAGAGAACTATTTAATACTAATATGTTTAATGATTTAAACTTTGAAGTTATGGTTAATTTTGGCTCTTTTATTGCTATTTTAATAATATTTTGGAAAGATATCGTTAGATTAGTTAGTAGTTTCTTTAAGTATTTATTTGGTGATAAAAAAGATAAAAAGAAGTATTATGATGACTTTAAGTATTGCTTGCTTATTGTCGTTGGTTCTATCCCTGTAGGTATTATAGGTTTATTATTCAAGGATAAAATTGAAGCTATTGCTAGTGTTAAGGAAGTAGGACTTGCCCTTTTAATTACAGCTTTAGCCTTATTCGTAGTTAAATCTAGTAATGGCAAGAAAAAAGATAATGAGATTACCTATAAGGATGCTCTTATTATTGGTTTATTTCAAATGTGTGCTCTACTTCCCGGATTATCTCGTAGTGGGATGGTTCTAGTAGGTTGCTTACTATGTGGTCTAAATAGAGAATCTTCCCTAAAATACACCTTTATGTTGTATTTTCCTGTCTCAGTGGCCTCTTTCGGACTAAGTAGTATAGACGTTATTAAATCAGGAATTGCTTCTAATCTCTTACTTGGATATTTCCTAGGAATGGTAGCAGCCGGAATAGTTACTTACTTTACTTATAAGTGGTTATCAGAGATTGTTAAAAACGGAAAACTATGGAAATTTTCTATTTACTGTGTTTTAGTAGCCTTATTTATCTTTATCTATTTTAGATAATTAAAGACTTGTCTATTTCGACAAGTTTTTTTTGATTATTTAATTTCTAGTTGATATGGATTTTCTTGGCTACCATCGCCCATTTCCACCGAAATATCAGTTTTTAAGTAAACAGTAGGATAAGTACCGCCAATCTATGTCATTGCCATATGCCATGTATAATAAAATCAATCTACTACGTACTTAGCTTTAGGAAACATTACTTTTTGTACTAGTAGATATGATTCATACATATCTGATACTATGTATTCCACTGAATCTCTATTATTGCAATATGTAAAATAGCTTAATAGAGATTCTTTTTTTAGTTCAGATAATACATCTAAACATTTTCTATGTACTAAATCATTTAAAACAAAAGAATATTTTCCACAGTCAGTATCTTCATCAAATGATAATAATCTTGGCAAATTAATAATATGCTACAGATAATTACTCATAGCTTGTTCAAAGATTTTTCTAACAGTTCCTGTTCTTAAACCGCTATCCTTAGCAATGTAAGCAATGCTTAAATTATAATTAAGTAAGTCTTTTAAAATTTTTTGCTCTAACTTATTTGAGATAGTTTTACCTTGATTATTCAAATCTACTTCTTTGGTAAATTTCTTTTTACATTTATGACATATAAATCTCTTTTTGGTTATTAATATCCTTGTATCTTGCTCAGATGATTTTAAATATTTAAGCAAGATTGGTTTTAAAGTATCGTGAACACTTGAAGTATACTCGTTACAAATCGGACACATTTGCTTATTGTTTTTACTTATAACTGATATAACTTTTATATTTTGATTACCTTCCCTTACCTCATTTACAGATGTAATTTTATAATTTTTAAGATTTAAAACTCGTTACAAACTTTCCATTTTCCATAACCCCATTTCTAAAATGAGGTTAACAAAAGGAGACAACTTTCTTCAAGTCATCTCCACACTAAATTATCGAGTTTAACAAGAAAAACTCCCCAGTAAGTTGCAAAAAAGGGAATTACAAACTCCGCGCTAGATTACCGAGAACCATTTTCTCATCAAAAGATATTATGCTTAAGCCTAGTTTATTATTATCGAATGATTAAAAATGTGAACTCAATCATTCAAAACAATGTATTTGTCTATTCTGATCAATTTAAAATTATTTAAACTTTCTTTTTATTTTATATACAAAAGTAGGAACATACATTTTTAATTTATTTTTTACAAGTATTTAGTTGAATATAATAGGCAGATTTATTGACGATTTTTTTCAATAATGTTATTATCCCGTCTTTGACAGTTGGAAAGTAAAAAAACGGTTGTGAAGCCAGTAAAATCAAGGCTTACAGCCGTTTTTTATTTCGCAGCAATATGTGCTATTGTGCTATATTTTTTACACTATGGTAAATTTATTTCTTTCGTCTGCTTTATGATGCTTCGTATCGTTGATTTCTTGATGAATTCATAATCAGACCGAAAACCGAAAGTTCGGTGTAAAGAATCTGTTATTTCAGTTCTGGTGTAAGAGGGAACATAGCCATTAGCGGTATTTAACAGAGTCATTTTCATAGAGCGCAAAGTCTCGATGATCTGCTCTGCTGTATAGCGATTTCCTATTTTCTTTTCTAACAGACGGTAGAGAAGAAGGCTGATGTAACAGGTCATGAAGTGTGCCTTGATCCGGTCATCTCTTCTGACATACACAGGTCTGGCTTCAAATTCAGTTTTCATGATTCTGAAGTTCTCTTCAATTTCCCAGCGTTGCTTGTTAATCTTTATAATCTCCTCGATATTTCCCTCAAGATTTGTCATAACCGCATAGAAACCATCGTAAAGTTCTTCTTTGGCAATCTGTTCCTCATCAAGCTCATATACTTTCTTTTCTGCAATTTCGCCATCATCTGTTACAGCAGTCTTTTTTACAAAGCGCATAGGATCATTTTGATTTTTCCCCTTTCTCTTTTTGCAAGGAGAACTGATAATCCTCTCTGCACGCTCAATTTGGCGTGACCGGATTCTTTGCTGATAAGCTTTATATTTCGGAGAGTATGTAACGATTAGTGTCTCATCCAGACTTCCTGTGACAACAGGAACTTCTTTGTAGTAAATAGAGTTAAAAACTTCTTCATCTGTCTCGTCCAAAGTCCTGATATCTATAAAATCTGCCGAACCAACTTTTCTGAACTGCGTTGGATTCAAGGCGATATCACGGTCTTCCTGTTTCATCTTTTTAAGGGAATGAGTGACCACGTAAGCCTGATTCCCGATGCTGTTAAACTCTCTGTTATTTGCACTTCCAAGACCGGCATCAGAACAGAAAATAAATTCACTACAGTTAAAATCTTTTATGATTTTCTTCTCCAATGGCTTGAGTGTTGTCTGCTCGTTTTGATTGCCTGGAAAAATATCAAATGCAAGCGGAATGCCGTCAGCATCCATAAATAGTCCCATGGTAACAATTGGATTTGGGCGGTTCTCTTTGCTTTTTCCATAGTGCTTCAAACCGCTTTCTTCCTCAATCTCAAAGTAATAATTTGTACAGTCATAGTAAAGTATCTTCTGATTCCTTGGATGGATGAAGTTTGAGTTTTTGTATAGTTCACTTTGTATGAAATCTGATTCCTCTGCGATTACAGACAAAGCTCTGTAAACATCCTGAATCTCATACTTTGGCGGCTCAAGAAGAGTTTTGCAAAAGTTATAACTGCTTAGCTTGCTTGAAGGAGAGAGAATCCTTGCGTAAACAAGATCCGTAAGAATCGCATGGAGATCATACTTGAATTTATGACGACCCTTTATCACACGACAGATGTTATCAAGGCGGAGCTGTGTGCATAGTTGTTGAAGGAACAGATAACCGGCATGAAAAGAACGTTCTTCGTTCATAGGGATGCAGGCAGCCTGAGAAAACTCAACCGTGACTTTTCCGGTACGCTCATTATAAAGTTTTGTTTCCTTGGCGGCTTCACTTTTAGCCCAAGCCATAAGTTTTTCATCATCGCCATTGAACTGGTCCAGCAAAACGTTGTATTTTCCGAGCTTTTTATAGATACGAGAAGATGATTTTCCGTCTTCTTTTCGGAATGACTGATAAATGTAAACATCTTTATTGTTTTTACTACCTGTAACTGCAATATACATAGCACAAAATCCTTTTTCTTTTAATTATACTACACTATTACAAACAAGTACATAGTAAATTGAAAAATTTGACATAAAAAATGCAGGTTTTATGCGACCTGCGATAACTTTTTTTTATATTCAACTGTCAAACTCCCGATAAAATATTTTGTCATTTTACGTCAATGGAATACTTGACAAAATGCTTTATTGTGCTATGATTAATAAAAAAAATAAGGAGCGTATTCTATGAAGAAAATGGTTTTATCGATACTAGTTGAGAATACAGCTGGTGTACTAAGTAGAATATCAGGACTTTTTGCAAGAAGAGGATATAATATCGACAGTTTGACTGTTAGCGAAACAGAAAGTAATGAATATTCGCGTATGACTATTGTATGTAGTGGCGAAGATGAAGTTTTAGAACAGATTCGAAAACAGTTATCAAAGCTTGTTGACGTTAAGGATATTATTGAATTAAAAGATGGTGCTTCTGTATGCAGAGAATTAATTCTTTGCAAGGTTGCAGTAGATGCGACACAGAGACAGCAGGTTATAGCAGTTGCTGATATATTCAGAGCAAAGATAGTTGATGTTGCAGAAGATTCAATGATGATTGAATTAACAGGTAATCAGCAGAAGCTAGATGCTTTTGTAGGTTTACTTAATGGTTTTGAAATTAAGGAATTAGTAAGAACTGGTATTACAGGTCTTACAAGAGGCCATGCAGATATGCTTGCTGGCGAGCTTGAATAGAATATGTAATAAATGTAAGTATGAAATACATATTTATTATTAAAATGATTATTAATAGTCATCGGATTTAACATAAGATGACATTAACAATATAAAATTTATATGGAGGCTA
>OIZO01001202.1_pt1 | contig 14117 bp, 15 predicted proteins | sample 1588551 | NCBI WGS metagenome assembly OIZO01 (sample SAMN03283271) | human gut metagenome | biome: human-associated habitat; material: feces | host: Homo sapiens | place: Peru | collected 2012 | reverse complement strand
TGTGATGTATATGGAGATTTATATGTTACTCTAACACTGCTTATTTCTTGAATTTCTTTTTCTTTTTTAGGCATTACTAAATCTAGTAGTATTAAATCAAATTCATTCCTGTGATTTTTTATTATTTCTAATCCTTCTTCTCCATCATACGCAATGTATGGAACTTCTATTTCATCAGTTTTTTTGAAGAATTCTGTTACCATTCCTATTAGGCTTCTATTGTCATCAATAATTAATAATTTTATTTTTTCCATAATCTCTCCTCTTTATCTTTCTATCACGTATTTTAATTATATAACATAGATAAAAAAATAGAAAGAAAAAAATAGACAAGTTTTATGATTTTATATAGAACATATGGGAAAAGAATAGAAAAAAGAGGGCCAATTAAAATCACTAAAAAAGGGGCAAAAATGATATTAAAATAAAAGAATTTAATTATAATATGAGGTTACAATATTCAGAATTTATTAGAAAGTATAATAAATCTAAATGCTTAAGTTCCTTAAATATACAGACTTTTTCTAAAGACAAAAAGATATTCTTAATATTGGAAAAAGGATTTTTTAAAAAATATAAAATAATAGGATATTCAATAGTTTATCAAGATTTACATACAATATGTTTTTCAAATGATATAAGTAAAAAATATGACAGAGATTCAAATACTATATTTATTTCGGATTTTATGATAGATTATTTTTATCGAAATCAAGGGATTGGAAAATATTTAGCTAGATACATTATAGACAAAGTATATAAAGATAAAAATATTATTTTGCAACCAGATGGCGATGGATATTGGTTTTGGAAAAAGTGGGATTTTGTTAGTGATAATATTTCTAAACATGTAACATGGATACTACAGAGAAATAATTTGTAAATATATATACAAATATAGTAAGAGGAGATGATTTAATATGAATTTTTATGGAATATATGTAGATATAATTGGTCCAATTGTATGTTCAATAATTGGAGGTATATTTACTGTTGTAGGTGTATATTTAACAATTGTTTATGAAAAGAATAAGGAGAAAGAAGAAATAAAACAAGCCAATAAACCTTTATTCTATCTTTTACACCCAATGCAATATTTTGATAGTGATAAAGCAGTTACATATACAATTAGTTCTGGAAAAAAGGATTATCAATATAAGATTCAAGGAATATTTAAGAACACTGAGAAATCTATTATGGTAATAGATTATATATTGGTAGATAATAAAAAATACTATTCTAGAAATGGAGAAATAATAGATAAAGATAGAATATTTTATTTAGATATTTATTTAGAAGAAAAAATAAAAGATAATGTTGATATAAACTTATTTGTTAAAGATATTTATAATAACCCATATCAATATAAGTTACAGTTGGAAAAACTAAAAAATCGAGATGTTAGCATGGTCAGAGCTATGAATGAGATTTAATAGATAATAGTATCAAATAAGTAAAGAATTAATATTTTTTGATCTATATGTATTTCAAAGTGCAATTTTAAAATTCCAAAGTGCAAATTTTGCACTTTGGAATTAATTATTTCTTACTATTCATTAAAACATCCCATTACTAACTGGGAACCATCAACAAAGCCATTCCTATAATACTTCTCATTCCAATAACAAAGATAATCCATAAAATTTTCATCAAGTTTATCTAATTGTTTCTTAACATATTTTTGACTTTGTTTAGGTACATTCTTTAAAATATTCTCAACAATTTCATCAAAATAAATATGATGTTTTTTATCTTCTTCAGTAAGACTACCAAAAACCTCCTGTTCTCTATAATCTAACCATTCTTTTAAAATATCATTATCATTTACTTCTCTAAAATTAACCATTTTCATATCCTCCTATACGTATATAATTTCATTTAATACAACTTCTTCTGCTCTATTTTTAATATTATTCATAGCTTGAACCCATTCCATCTGATGATGTTCTTTTAAGTATTCATTAACATTCTCAGATTCAGCAAATTGCTTTATAAGCACATGTACTCTTTCATTAGCAGATTTATCTATATCTAATAAATGTTGCTTTAAAGTACCATCTATAAGTAATTCAGTATATAGACCTTTCTTAAAATTTTTTAAGTAATTTAATCTTAATCTACCATATTTTCCAATTTGTTTTTTAGGTTGTATAGGTAAAGACAAATTAGGTATAAAATAATCTCCTTCTTTACGATAAGTAATATTATTATTCATAACTGAAAACCTCCTAAATAAATTTTAGGTTTCCCATTAATATACAATTTTTGTACGAACAAATGTATAAAACGAGTTGGGGAAAAGTTGGGGAAGAAATCCTCAAAAAATGTCACAAAAATACACAAATGTTCAAATTTTATAAATCTTTGAAACTAGTATAAAATCAACAAAAACAACAAATTTCACAAATTCACAATTACCAGAAATTTACAACTCATAACCCGAAGGCAAGTTTGATATAATTTAAAGTAGGGTAATTAATGAAAAAAGTATAAAACATAGATATAAAAAATACTTAAAAAACTAATACAAGAAAAAGTGTAAAACAGAAAACAAAAAAATAAAATCAAAGTCTTATGAAGAGAAAAAAGATAGGAAGAAATATTATATAATATAAAAATAAACTAGAAATAGTGTAATCACCAAAAAAAGCAATCACACTATATATTAAGATAAATTTTAGTTAATTAAGAGCAAAATTTTATAAAAAAAGTAATAGTCTAATTAAAATTAGAACAAACTTAAAAAATTTTCTTTATTTCACCACAAGCAATTTTTGTACCAGAATTACCACTAGGTTGAGTTGTAAAATCATCAGGCATATCATGAATAATTATAACTTTTCCAATGACATCTTTTACTTTAAATTTATTAAGAAAAACACTCATATAACTATATCCATTGTTTTCAATCAATGGTGGTAAATCACCATCATGATATGGATGAGGACAATTTTGTGGATTATAATGCGCTTTTGCGTTAGCAAATTCATCATTTGAATTCCCTGTACAAGAAATCCCGTTCATGAATATGAAAGCCAAAAAATTTACCTTTGCAACGATCCTTTGATTGTGGTAATCCATTAATTTTTGCTGTTAACATTACACCACCCTTTACATCTTTAAAAGTAACAGTTCCATTAATATTGGGGAATTTTGTTCCACCCATTATATTTGCTTTAGCAGTATAAAAAAACATATTTATTTCACCTCTAAAATTAATTATATATATTAATATATGCAAAATATTTATGAATGAGATTGAAATATTGGAATACATCAATAATAATAAAATTAAAATTGAGAGAAAAGGATCGGAGGCATTAATAAAAAAATATATAATTATATTAAAAAATACATAATTTGACAAAGGTAAATAAGTATGTTAATATCTAGCTTAGATTTGGTATAGCATCTTGTCTAAAAGTTAAAATATTTTAATATTGAGTACAACCTTTTATATTTAAGCAAAGTGATAATAGTATTATTTTCTTTGTTTATTTTGACTTGGAATTTAAAGTTTATCTAAATCTAGATAGATTATTTTTTTATATAATAGAGAATTTTAACAACATCCTATTATATAAAAGTTATACTTACTAGTAATTTGAGTTTTTCTCATTTTAGTTGAAAAATCAAATCTAGCAAGAACAAATGAAAATTATGTAGAATTTTTCTTTTTTTATGGAAGAAAATTATGTGAGAACTAAGCAAAATATGATTCTAAAAATGTGTCAAACGCGAGAATATTAATATCAGTATTGTAACATATTGGATATGAGAACATATAGATAATAGTATAGATGCAGATTTTATAAGGATACAAATGTTCATAGAAGATGATGAAAAAAATTGAGAATAATTATAGCAGATAATGGAAATGGTATGTGTTATGAAGTTAAATGGAAATGTTATTCGATTCGGAATTAGATGAGATAATGAGTGTTAATTTTATAAAAAATGATGTAGATATGATATGATAGATCCAATAGATAATTCATTAAGAAATGACTTATTACCTCAAATGAGAGCATGAGTAATAAGACAAATAAAACTACTAAAATATATAAATAGGAAAATAGATAGTCATATAGTAATGTTAATGTAGAATTTAAAACTGCAAAGAATGGTGGACTTGCTTTAATTTGCGAAGCTCAAGCTATTGGCGATGATGAGAATAAAGCTATTATGGTAGAAAATATAATTTCTACTATGAGTATAAATATGAGAACACTGTTATCATAGGCATAAAATTAATATCGACGGTGTGTTTTTTAGAAATAGTATATATAGAATAAAAAATTATATGGAGGAAATTATATGATAGAAAAAATAGAAAAAGAAATAAATGAATCTTATTATCAAAATAATTATTCTAATGATGGACAAAGATTTGTAGCATGGTACTTAAGAAATATTTACAATTTAGATGAGAATGAAACAAAATATAATGTTACAGATGGAACAGATGATAAACAAATTGACGCAGTATATATAGATGATACTAATTCTATAATTCATATTATTCAAGGAAAATATTACAAAAATTCTAATATAAATTCAGAACCATTAAGAGAGGTATTATCATCATGGATACAACTCAAAAATCTAGTAAGACTTCAAGAAAGTGCTAATAGCAAACTAAAACAAAGATTATCTGATATAAGTTTAGCATTAGAAGATGATTATGATGTTGAATTTGAATTAATTATTCCTAATAACTTAACAGAATCTGCAAAAGAAGACTTAAAGTTGTTTCAAGAACAAATTGCTATATCAGATGATTTTTCAGCTACTTTATCTATTATTAATGAAGATGAATTAGAAAGAAGATATGATATTGCTTTAGGTCAAGAAAATCCCAATATTGATTATACAATATCATTAACTGATGGAAAATTTCTAAAAATGCAATTAGCGGAAGTTAATGTTGTTATTGCAGCAATACCACTTAAAGAATGTATAAAAATACCACATATTAAAGATGGAGCTTTATTTAAAAAAAATGTAAGACAATCTTTGGGATTAAGTAACCAGGTTAATAAAGGAATTAAAGATAGTATTTATAAAGATTCTGAAAAATTTTTTTTCTACCATAATGGAATAACAGCTATTTGTACAAAAATGCAATTAGATAAAAATCAATTGAGATTAAAGGGATTCAGTGTAGTAAATGGTTGTCAATCACTTAATACAATATTGTCTTGTAGTGAAAAAGTAAAGGAAGACAATGATTCATATATAATGTTCAGATTTTATGAAGTACCAGATAGAGCAACAGGAGATAAGATTAGTACATCAACGAATTCTCAAAGTGCAGTAAAGGCTAGAGATTTAAGAAGTAATGATAAAAGGGTATTAGCTATAAAGAAAACATTTGAACAAAAATATAGCTGTGGACAATTAATAACAAAAAGAGGAGAACAAAAAATTCCAGCAAAAGATGATGATTATGTTATAGATATTGAAGCATTAGGAAAGTATTTAATGTCATGGCATTCACAAAGACCCAATATTGCATATAGTCCAACCAAAATATTTGATAAATATTTTGATCAGTTGTTTAAAAAGGATTATGCACCAGAAGATGTTGAAGCTTTAAATATTTTAGGAAAAAAGGTATTAAGCTTTTGGAATAAAGATAATTTATTAGGATTAAATCAATCATTATTAGCTATGAGGGCTTATGCACCATATCATCAATTATATGGAGTTTCTTTATTTTTTAGTATAGTTAATAGTATACCAGGAGAGTCTGTTATTAGTCCTTCCTTAGCATTAAAAAAATTGGAAGAAAATGATATGTTAGATTATATAGTTAGAATGTCAGGAAAATGTTTAAATACAGCATTAATAAATGCTTCTGCAGAGCTACAACCAGTAAATAAAGTTTTTAGTCCTCAAAACTGGATAAAAACAAAAAAATGTTTGAATGATATTAGAAGTACAATATCTAGTATGTTAAATACAATTAGTATGATTCCTGAAAATGAGGCAATATATAATAAAATAAAAAATGCATTAAAGGCTGAAAACGATGACTTTAAACCAAGATGGACAGCTGATTAGTATCAGATATTGATTTGGAAAATATACAAAATAATATTACTTGCAATCCGCCAACATTAGTTATATAATAAATGCAATAAAATAAACGGGAAAGGAAAAATAGAAATGAAAACAACAGTATATTTAATAAGACACTCAGTAAGAATTAACACAAAAGATGTAATAGAAAGTTGGAAAACAAGTCAAGACAAAGTATTAAGAAGTGAAAAAATAATATTAAGTGTAACAGGAGAAAAAAGAGCAGAAATACTAAGCAATGAAGAAGAACTACAAAACATAGATGTAGTATATACAAGCAATTGTGTAAGAACATTACAAACAGCAAAATATCTATTAGAAAAACAACATTTAAAAGCAAATATAGATGAGAGATTTGATGAGAAAAGAGTAGGAAAGCCAAATGATAAAGAATATCCAGATTGGTATACAAGACAATATGAGGACGAAAACTTTAAAACAGAAGGTGGAGAAAGCCAAGCTGAAGTAAGAGAAAGAGTAAATGAAGCATTCCAAGAAGTTGTTAGTCAAAATAAAGGAAAAAGAATAGCAATATTTGCACATGATTATGCAATAATGTATTTCTTATTAAAATGGTGTAAATTAGAAAAAGTAACACCAAATAGAGAACTAAAATTAAGCTTTAAAGGTAAAGTAGTATTTGATAAAAGAATAAATTCACCAGAAGTATTTAAATTAACTTTAAATGACGAAAATGAAATAGAAGAAATTGAAAATATTCCATTTGATGATTTAGAGTTCGATGATTTTAATAAATAATAAAAGCAAAATAGACCTAATATCTAGTAAGTTAATTACAATATTAGATCTATTTTTGTTACTAAAATTTGCAATATTTTATTTTACAAAAACAAAAAGAATGTTATAATTATAAAAAAGTTTAATTAAGAAATAATATGAATGTGGGGGGAGACTTTAACCCAAAAATATATTATACAAGGAGGAAAATATGTGTACTGCAGCAACATATAAAACGAAAGATTTTTATTTTGGGAGAACATTAGATTATGAGTTTTCTTATAATGAAGAAGTAACAATAACACCAAGAAATTATCAATTTAATTTTAGAAATAAAGAATCAATAACAAATCATTATGCAATAATAGGAATGGCTTATGTAGCCGATAATTATCCATTATATTATGATGCAATAAATGAAAAAGGATTAGGGATAGCAGGATTAAATTTTGTTGGTAATGCTTATTATAATGAACCACAACAAGAAAAAGATAATATTGCACAATTTGAATTTATTCCATGGATTTTAAGTCAATGTGCTACAACAAAAGAAGCAAGAAGATTAATTGAAAAAATTAATTTACTAAATGTTCCATTTAGTGCTCAATTACCATTAGCACAATTACATTGGATTATTTCAGATTCAGAGGAGTCTATAACTGTAGAAGCGGTGAAAGATGGAATCAAAATATATGATAATCCAGTAGGAGTATTAACAAATAATCCACCATTTGATAAGCAATTATTTGCTTTAAATAATTATATGAATTTATCTAATAAATCTCCAAAGAATTCTTTTGCACAAAATCTAGAATTACAACAGTATAGTAGAGGAATGGGAGCAATAGGACTTCCAGGTGATTTATCATCACAATCAAGATTTGTTAGAGTAGCATTTGTAAAAATGAATTCTGTATCTGGTGAAGATGAAAATGAGAGTGTAAGTCAATTTTTCCATATACTTAATTCAGTAGATCAACAAAGAGGTTGTTGCCAATTAGATGATGGAAAATATGAAATTACAATTTATACATCATGTTGTAATGCAACTAAAGGAATATATTATTATACAACTTATGATAATCATCAAATTACAGCAGTTGATATGCACAAAGAAAATTTAGATGGAGATAGTCTTATTAGATATCCATTAATAAAAGGTAAGCATATTAATTATCAAAATTAGTAATAAATATCCACAAATAGTGCAATTTTTGTGGATATTTGTGATATAAAAATAAAGAAAAGGAGTGTAAAAAGATGGACCTAACTATTGATGTTGAAGATTACAAATTAAATGTGAGGGCTACAGTAATAATTGAACATAATGGAAAGATTTTAGTGCATAGAAATGTGAATTCTAATCATTATGCTTTAATGGGAGGAAGAGTCAAAATTGGAGAGGACTCAGAAACTACAGTAAAAAGAGAAGTTATGGAAGAATTAGGCAAAAAAATAGAGGTTATTGGATATGTTACAACAATAGAGAATTTTTTTGAAATGAAAGATTCTAAATATCATGAAATATTATTTGTACATAAAGCAGAATTTGTTGATGAGGAAGATAAAAAAATAGAGTATACTTTAAAAAATATTGAAGGAGAGGATTGGCTTAAATATGAATGGTTAGACATTTCTAAAATTGATGAATATCCATTGCTTCCAACATCAATAAAAAGTGTATTAAAAGAAAATAAATTTCCTGTTCACAAAATTAATAAAGACATTTAATTTTTTTATAAAACTAAACTATTATGAAAGAAATGAGGAGAATTATGGCAGAATTTTGGGATATATATGATGAAAATCGAAATAAAACAGGTAAGTTAGCAGAAAGAGATGGATACGAATTTAAGGATGGAGAATATCATATTGTCGTAACTGGAATAATTTTTAATTCAAAATACGAAATATTGATAAGTAAAAGAGCTTCTTGGAAGAAATATGGAGGACTTTGGGAATGTAATGGTGGTTCAATATTAGCAGGAGAAACTAGCTTGGAAGGAATTTTAAGAGAATTAAAAGAAGAACTAGGTATATCATTTACGGAAAAAGATGCGATTTTTTTGAAAGAAGTAAAAAGAGATAAAAAAGTACCAGACTTTAAAGATTTATGGATATTTCAAAAAAATATTTCAATTAATGAGATTACATTTCCAGATGGAGAGGCAACTGAAGCTAAATGGGTTACAATAAAACAATTGATAAATATGTATAATAATAAAGAAATTGTTCCAACAATTGATTTTGGAGAAGAGGAATACAAATTAGCTGTTGAAATTCTAAAGAAGAAAAAATTAGAAAGATATTATGATAATACAGAAGCAGATACTCCAAATAAAAAATAATAAAAAAGCACTATATAGCAAAATGTAGTGCTTTTTATAAATTTAAAACCCAATAATCTCATTATAACAGCTAATAGCAAAATTATCAGTCATACCAGAAATATAATAAATAATAGCCTTATAAAAATCCGTAGAAACAGACATATCAAAAACAACTTTATTTTTCAAATTAAAATCAGACCTATCAGTTAAATTCCAATACTTCTTAATCCAATCAACAAAACTAGAAATAAGAACAGGATAGAAAACCTTAATAGAATTCAATTTTTCCAAAGTATTTTCATTATCATAACATTCAGCCAAAACATTAAAAATCTGATTAATAACAAGCATAAAATAATCAAAAGGATATTGAAGACGTTTGTTAAAATAAATATGTTCATAATTAAACTTTTTAATATCATTTAATAATTTCAAATTTTCATCAGAAAAGCGAAGACCATTTTCAGGTGAAGAATTTGAACAAATATCATAAATTAAAGTATTAATAATATTAGAATTATTAATCTTTTGAGATTTATCATATTTTAATAAATCGTAAAGTTCATCTAAATGATTATCAATAATATGTAAATATATTGCATCTTCGATATCACGAATTATATAAGAAATTTTATCAGAAATTTTTACTACACAACCTTCCCAAGTATAAGGGCTATATTGATTAGGATAAGTATAATTGCTTAAATCAATATAATTATTTCGAGGTTTTATACAATTTTCATCAATTTCACCACAGTGTGAAATAATACCATCTCTAACTGCATAAGTTAAATTCATGTTTTCAAAATTAGAATTACAATCTTCTAATAATTCAATATTATCAACAATGTTAACGCCATTTTTTTCATGCCAAAAAGAATCTCCAATATATTTTTTTGATATTTCAGATAAAATTCTTTCGCCTTGGTGACCAAATGGGGCATGGCCTAAATCATGTCCAATAGCAATAGCTTTAGTTAACTCTGTATTTAAACCTAATGTATTAGCGATAGTGTAGCTAATAGAATCAACATGGCTAACATGTTCCATTCTTGTACAGATATGATCACTTGTAGGTGAAAAAAATACTTGTGTTTTATGTTTCATTCTTTTATAAGCATTTGAATGTAAAATTCTATTATAATCTCGTTCAAAATCACTTCTTAAATCAGTTTCTCTCTTATAAATTTCTTTTTCTCTATGTATTAAATTATTCCATTTTGGATTATTAATATCAGCTTTTTCATTTATAAATTTTTTCATTAAATCATTCCTTTTTATATATTATATTTAGGCATTTTGAAAGGAAATGCCTATAAAACCTAATAACAATTTATAAAATTGATTATATAATAAAAGTAGGAAAAAATCTATAAATTGATTGACTTTTATTAAAGGATTATAAAAATATAAAAACGGATTTATCTACATCAAGTAGTTAGTGAGATAGCGAACTTTTGGTATATGATATATTAAAATACACTAACAAAAAGCCTACTGAAAAAAGCATACCACTGAATATACTATTTTACTAGAAAATATGATATCATAAATAAAATATAGAGATCAAATCTCTAATAAAAATTATGTAGAAAGGAACAGAAAATATGGAAGTAAAACCTATGAAACTCTTGATTATAGAAGATGATATTAATGATTGCAATAAACTTATAGACTGTGCCAAAACTAGAAATGATATTGAAATAGTTGCAGTAACAGATTCAGATGTTGAAGGCTTGAGATATGTTAAAGCTCTAAAACCTGAAGGAATTATATTAGACATTGAATTAAATAATAGTAAATCTGGTAATACTGATTCATTAAATTTTATGACAGATTTGAAAGATTTGAAATTAAACTATGAACCTATAGTGATTGTGACAACACATGTAAATTCAAAGAGAACTTATGATGTTCTACATAGAAATGGAGTTGACCTAATTTTATATAAAGACAATAAACAATACTCTGCTAATTACATATTTAATCATTTTATAAATTTTAGAAATAATGTATTAAATGAAGAATCAAAAGTATCAATAGAAGAAACATTAAAAGATGAGAAAGCAAAAATATCAAGTTGCATAAACAAAGAATTAGCTAATGTTGGAATAACTTCAAAACTTAAAGGTAAGACATATATTTTTGATGCAATTATGTATTTAATTGAAAATGAAAATGATGGTTCGAATATTGTAACATATTTATCTAATTTGCATAAAAAATCTGCAACGACAATTACTAATGGAATACAAAATGCAATTTATCATGCTTGGAGAGTTACGCCAGTTGAAGATTTAACTAAATATTATACTGCAAGGGTGAATTATGAAACTGGTGTTCCTACACCTATGGAATTTATCTATTATTATAAAGATAAAATAAAAGAGATGATATAAAAACGAAATTAAGAAAAACTGATTAATGAAAAAATCAGTTTTTTTTTTATTGAAAAAAGAAATAATTTTTTGATTTAATATTATTAAGTAATGAAATTTTATAAAAAAGACTTGTATTTGGGAAAAAAAATAGTACAAAATAGTATTTTTTTATAAAAATTGAATGATAATAAAATTAATTAATTTAATAAAATTGAAATTACAAATTGTGTAAAAAAATATTTATGTAAAATACAATTCAGAAAAAGTGCTAAGAAAAACTAAAAAACAACTAAATTTGATTAAATAACTCTATCACCGAAAACCGCTCTACGCCTACACTAGAGTGGTATTTTTATTATAGTAAAAACATGATGGATCGAGCACAAAAGATAAAAAAAGGTGGTGGAGAAGCATGAGCTGGTATGATAGATTTTTAGAATTTTTAAAAAAATGGGCTGGATAAAAAATAAAAATAAGCAATATAAGATTTCTTATATTGCTTATTTTTTTGTTTTAAAGTATAATAATTAAAAAAAACAATTATGAAGGAGATGAAATGACAAATATAGATTTTTTAAAAATAAACATAATTAAATATGCTTTTATTATATTTTGTTCGTATATTACATGCATTAAATTTTTAGGTGAAAATTTTAATAAAAAAGATATTATTATATTAATAGTAAATTCAATGCTGATATCAGTATTTACAGCAATAATAAAAGAAAAAACAACATCTTTTTCAAGTATAATGATTATGTATATGTTAGTTAGCATTAGTTTTGGTTGGCTTCATAAAAATAAAATAGGATATTCAATGTTAATAGTATTGATAGCATTAAGTTTTAATTTTATTATTTGGGTTATTACTATATTATTTACTTTTGTAATAATAAGTAGATTTTCAATTCAAAATGATTTTGTTGAATTGCTTTGTATGATTATAATACATATAGGTATGTTGATGTTTATGTTTAGAAAGAAGAAATTAAAATATGGCATAAGTAGTTTGAAAAATAATTCAAATAATCAATATATAGAATTAATATTCTTAAATATAAGTGTATGTATAATTTTTTCTTTTATAATATTTGCAGATTTTGATATTATGTTTTCACGAAATTTATTTGTTGGATTTATTATATTTTCTATAATAATGTTCATAACTATTCAAAAATCTCTGCAACTATATTATAAACAACAAATGTTAATAAAAGACTTAAAAGAAACAAAAGAAGAATTAGAAAATAAGAAAAAAGAAATAGCAGAATTGGAAGAAGAGAATATAAGAATAAGTAAAAAGAACCATACAATAGTACATAAACAAAAGTCAATAGAGTATAAATTAGAAGAATTGTTAATGAAAACAGAAATAAGTACAGAAGAAGCTGGTGAAGTAAAAGAAAGATTAGAAAAATTGCATAATCAAATATATAGTGAGAAAGAAAATATTGAATTAGATAAAACAGGTATAAGCAATATAGATGATATGTTGAAATATATGCAATCAGAATGTATAGAAAATAAGATTGAATTTACATTAGTATTAAAGGGAAATATTCATTACATGGTAAATAATCTGATTTCAAAGGAAGATTTAGAAACATTATTAGCAGATCATATAAAAGATGCAATAATAGCGATAAATCATACAGACAATATAAATAAAAGCGTATTGGTAAAACTTGGAAATATTGATGAAACATATAGTCTATATATTTATGATTCAGGAGTAGAATTCAAAAAAGAGGTATTAGAAAATCTTGGAAAGAAACCATATACAACACATAAAGACGAAGGTGGAACTGGTATGGGATTTATGAACACATTTGATACATTAAGAAAATGTAAAGCAAGTTTAATAATTGAAGAATTTAATAAACCATGTTCAGATAATTATACAAAAGTAATTGAAATAAAATTTGATAATAAAAATAATTTTATTGTAAAATCATATCAAGGGATTAAAATTAATAATATAATTAGATAAAGGAAGAATAACTCAAAAGAGCGAATTTTAAGAAGTATAGGTTCAAAAATTATTGTAAAAATGAATTGATAATAATTATGTGAAAATTTTAAGTAGTATAGCAAAAATATAAAATGCCATACTACTTTTTATTTTAATTTTACATAATTTTAACTGATAAATTTAATAATATTTTCCTTGCCATAAATCATTTTCACGAAGATATTTATCAAGACCATTCATAATCCATTTTTTATGAGAATTCCAATCTGGAGCAACAAGCAAATCTTTAGGAGCATCACCTGAAACACGATGAATAACAATATTAGGATTAATATGTGATAAAATATATCCAGCACATTCTAAATAATATTCAAGAGAAATAGGAGTATATGTTCCATTATAATACATACTAGCTAAAACAGTATTTTCAACAACATAAGTACAATGGATTTTTAAACCTTGAATATTATGATTATTAATAAAATCAACAGTATTTTTTATATCATCAAAAGATTCATTAGGTAATCCAACCATAATATGTGTAACAACATCAATATTATATTTATTGAGCAAATCAACAGCTTTAGAAAATTGCTGTGAAGAATAACTTCT
>OIZO01001201.1_pt1 | contig 14133 bp, 16 predicted proteins | sample 1588551 | NCBI WGS metagenome assembly OIZO01 (sample SAMN03283271) | human gut metagenome | biome: human-associated habitat; material: feces | host: Homo sapiens | place: Peru | collected 2012 | reverse complement strand
TCCACCATATGTTTCAATACCTAATGATAATGGTGTTACATCTAATAATACTAGGTCTTTTACATCTCCTGATAATACACCACCTTGAATTGATGCACCAATAGCAACACATTCATCTGGGTTTATTCCTTTATCTGGTTCTTTACCTGTTATTCTCTTAACAATTTCTTGAACTGCTGGAACTCTTGTAGATCCACCAACTAATAATACTTTATGAATATCATTTGCTGTTAATCCTGCATCTTTTAATGCTTGGTTAACTGGTCCAGCTGTTGCTTCTACTAAATCATGAATTAATTCTTCAAATTTAGCTCTTGTTAATGTTACATCTAAGTGTTTTGGTCCTGTAGCATCTGCTGTTATGAATGGTAAGTTAATTTGTGTTTGTTGTACTCCTGATAATTCAATTTTAGCTTTTTCAGCAGCTTCTTTTAATCTTTGCATTGCAGCTTTATCTGTTGATAAATCAATTCCTTGATCTTTCTTGAATTCTGCTACTAAATAATCTATAATCCTTTGATCGAAGTCATCTCCACCTAGATGTGTATTTCCGTTTGTTGATAATACTTCAAATACACCATCACCAATATCTAGTATTGATACATCAAATGTTCCTCCACCTAAGTCATATATCATTATTTTTTGATCTTGTTCTTTATCCATTCCATATGCAAGTGCTGCAGCTGTTGGTTCATTTATAATTCTTAAAACTTCAAGTCCTGCAATTTTTCCTGCATCTTTTGTTGCTTGTCTTTGACTATCACTAAAATATGCTGGAACTGTTATAACAGCTTGTGTTATTTTTTGTCCTAAATAGTTTTCTGCATCTGCTTTTAATTTTTGTAATATCATTGCAGATATTTCTTGTGGAGAGAATTTTTCTCCATCTATATCAACTTTTTCGTTTGTTCCCATTTTTCTTTTTATTGATATAACTGTATTTTCTGGGTTTGTAACAGCTTGACGTTTTGCAATTTGTCCTACTAATCTTTCACCACTTTTTGAGAATGCAACTACAGATGGTGTTGTTCTACTTCCTTCTGCATTTGGTATTACTACTGGTTCTCCTCCTTCCATTACAGCTACACATGAATTTGTTGTTCCTAAATCTATTCCTATGATTTTTCCCATAATAATTACTTCCTTCCTTTGGGCATAAGCCCCCAATTTATATTTTTAAAATTAATAACTTTTTTTAGTTTGCTACAACTACCATTGAGTGTCTTATAACTTTTGAGCCTATTTTGTAGCCTTTTCTGTATTCTTGAACAATTTCTTGTACACCTTTTTCTGGGTCTTGAATACTGCTTACTGCTTCATGTTGACTTGGGTCAAATGTTTCACCAACACTTGCTATTTCTTCAACACCTTTTGATTTTAGTATATCTTTAAATTGTTTTAATACTAATTCTATTCCTTTTTTATATTCAGAATCTTTTGTTTCTGCTTTCAATGCATTTTCTAAGTTGTCTACTACTGGTAAGAATACTCCGACAACATCTCCTAATATTGAATTATATAATGTTTCTCTTTCTTTACTGCTTCTTTTTTTGTAATTTTCAAATTCTGCAAGTACTCTTTTATATCTATCGTTTAATTCGTCTAGTTCATGTTGTTTTGGATCTATTATACAATCTTTTTTTTCTTCTTTTTGTTCTTTTTTATTTTCTGTTTCATTTTGGATTGTATCTTTTTTCTCTACTTTTTCTTCGTCTTTCATATTTCAACCTTCTTTCTTTTACTCATTTGAATTATTGTTGTCATTTAATTTTTTACTAATATATTTCATAACAGATATTACTTTTGCATAGTCCATTCTTTTGGGTCCTATTATACCAATTGTTCCCAAATCTTTATTTCCTATTCTATGCTTAAATGTTACTATACTGAAATCTTTTAGTTCGTCTTTTTCGTTTTCTTCTCCTATATATACATTTATATCTTTTGTTATTCCTGTATTTAACATATCTGCCATGAGTTCTTTTTCGTCTAATATGTTTACAAAATTTTTTGCAACTTCCAAACTATTAAATTCTGGTAATTCAAATAGTTGTTTTGCTCCTTCTAAATGTACTTTTTCTTCTTCTACTACTTTTTTCATTTGCTCAATAATTGGTTTTATTAAGTTTACACTATATCTCATTTCATCTACTAGATATTTTTCTAATGGTCTATCTATTTTTGTTATTGGCTCACCTTTTAATTTATTATTAAACATATAACTTAATGTTTCTACTTGTTTTTCTGAAATGTCTTCATCAAATTTTATTATTGTTTCTTTTACTAATCCATTATCTGTTAATATTACTGCCATCATCATTCTTGGGCTTAATAGTACAAATTTTATATTTTCTATTTTTTGTACATCTGTATTTGGTCCAATTGTTACTGTTGTGTAATGTGTTATTTCTGATATTGTGCTTGATGCTATTTGTGTTATTTCTTCTAATTCATTTACTTTTGTTTCAAGTTTTTTACTTATATAATCTATTTCATCAACTGTGATTTTATTATCTTCTAATAGTTCGTCAACATAATATCTATATCCTTTTGCTGATGGTACTCTTCCAGATGATGTATGGGTTTTTTCTATATATCCCATTTTTTCAAGTTCTGCCATTTCATTTCTTATTGTGGCACTACTATATTCTAGACCTTCTAAGTTCATTATTGCTCCTGAACTTACTGGTTCTGCTGTTTTTATATACTCTTCTACAATTGCTTGTAATACTCTTTTTTTTCTTTCTTCTAGCAATTTCTTTCCTCCTCTTTTCTTTATAGGAAATTGCATTTCTTAGCACTCTTTTATATTGTTTGCTAATTTCGTATACTATATTATAACATTTTTTAGCACTTGTCAAGTGTTTTTGCTAATTTTTTTGAGTTTTATACCATATTGATTTTTATGTTAATTTATGTTATACTTTTCAAAGTTCGTATTATTAATTCCATCATCATTATGGAGGTATATTTTATGAAAAAAATTATTCGGAAACTTTCTATTTGCTTAGCCTTAGTCTTGGTATTATCAACTTTTTCTAGTTGCGCATTTTTGAAAAACAAACTGAAAAATATCAAAGGTGAGCTCGTAGGAAATAATTTTACTATTGATTTCTATGACAATTATGGTACAGATTTATTAACAATTCATGGAAATAAGGTTGGTTTAGAGGCAAATTATGTTTCGACAGATTCTATTGATTCTGATGGCTCTACTACAACAAACTATGAATTATCTAGTGTTGTAACATTGACTGTTGATGGCTCTCAGATTGCCCAAACAGGCAATACTATTATTTTTGCTGAAAATGGTATTACAAAACTTGAAGATTTTGCTCTTCAGTCAACTGAAATTTCTACTAGTGGTGGTTCTATTAACTTACTTGATAGAAAAATCAACAAGTTGCAAAATCTAATTGGTACTCCTAAAATTGTTATTGTTTGTTCTCAGTTGGGCATTCCTATTGCTGTATATGGTGGTAATAGTGTTTATTGGGAGATTCCTGATGATTTGCCTAAAACTACTAAGCTAAATATTGATGGTAAGGCTCTCTACATTCATCGTGCAAATTACATTTTGCTTGATTCTAGTATTATAGATTTTTCTGAATAAGATTAAGAGGAGATTGTTTTTCAATCTCCTCTTTCTATTTTTTTATTTTAGCAACAAAAAATCCTTCATATAATTCTGTTGGTGAAATACATAATGTTCCTTCAATTTCAACTGGTAAATATTCAATTCCTTCTATTTTTTCTATAGGAATAATTTTTGCATTAAATTTTTTTAAAACTTTATTTAGAACTTTTTCATTTTCTTCTTTCAAAATTGAACAAGTAGAATATACCATTTCGCCATCTTTTTTTAATATTTTTAAAGCTTTTGTTAATAATTCTTCTTGAGTTTTAGCAGATCTTTGTATTAATTCTTCTGTAAATTTGGGATTAAATACACTTTCAGTTCCACTTCCACTACATGGTGCATCTAATAATATTTTGTCAAATGAGAAAAAATCACTTAATTTTCTTGCGTCTTCTTGCATTACATTAACATTTCCAACACCTTGTTTTTGAAGATTATACTTTAATCTATCACATCTAATTTTATTTTTTTCACATGCTGTTATATAAGATTTTCCATTTGAAATTGCAGATATTTGAGTTGTTTTTCCTCCTGGTGCAGCAGCCATATCTAATATATTTTCTTTTTCCTTTGGCTCAAGTATAACTGGTGGAATCATTGATGATAAACTTTGCAAATAAATTTCTCCATTTTCATATATTTCTAATTTCCTTATATCTTCTTCTAATACATTTTTTATAATTATTGCATTATTATTCCATTTAACTTCTTCATATTCTATATTATTTTCAATTAATTCTTTTATAATTTTATTTTTATTTGTTTTTAATGTATTTATTCTAAAAGTAACTGGCTTTTGAGAAATAAGCCCTTTCTCAATTTTTTTACATATTTCCTCACTATATTGATTATTTATTTTTTCTATTAAAAAATCAGGTATTTGCATCTTTTCTCTCCTATAATATAAATATCTTATCATAATTTCATAAATTTAACAATATTTTTAATAAATCTATTTTTTTTACATATTATTAATTAGGTGATTTTATGAAAGTATATTTTATTAATAAAAAAATAATTTTATGGCTAATGTTTCTAATATTTATACTATTACTTTCTTATATATACTTTTCTATTTTCCAAACATTAAATACCATTTCAGAAGTTAATTCTTCTTCAAACAATTTATATAACACAATTGTAGAATTATACTCTAATGAGAAAATTGCTTTTTTAACTTTTGATGATGGTCCTAATATTTTAGTAACACCTAAGGTTCTAGACATTCTAAAAGAAGAAAATGTAAAAGCGTCTTTTTTTGTAATTGGAAAATGTGTTGATTCACATCCAGAAATAACAAAAAGAGCTTATGATGAAGGTCATTACATTGCTAATCATGGTTATTCTCATAATAATAATTTATTATATAAAAGCTCTGATAGTTTTTTGACTGAAGTAAAAAAGACAGATCTAGCTATTGGAAATGCAATTGGAGTTCCTGATTACTGTTCACATCTTTTTAGATTTCCAAATGGTTTTATGTCTCCTTCAAATAAAGCCAAAAAGAAAGAAGCTGTAAAACTTCTTCAAAATATTGATTTTAATTATATTGATTGGAATTGTTTAAATAATGATTCAGTAAAAAAGTATTCTTCTTCACAATTGTTGAATAATTTAATAAAATCCTCCAAAAACAAAGATGTTCTTGTTATTTTAATGCATGATACTAAAGATGTTAGTAATTCTTCTCTAGTCTTAAAAGATTCTATCAGATATTTAAAAGATAATGGATATATCTTTAAAAATTTTTATGATATTTTACAAACAAAGTAACACATATTTATAGTGTTACTTTGTTTTGTATTTAGATTTTTTCTATCTTTTAATCTAATTTTTTCTCTAATTCTTTCTCATTATTATTACTAATTATTTTTTTGTTAGGTAATGAAATATTTATACCAAATATCATTTTTATTATCCACATCAAAAAGATTAAAACAATTATAGGTATAACACAAGATGTTATCAATAATATTGCAATTGCATCTATAAAATTACTTAATGCTTGTTCTCCTTTTTTTATAAGTTCTGATATATTATCACCAATATTAGATATTCCTTCTTTTATTTTTGCTAATAAATTATTATCATTATTTTCATTTTGTTCTTCTGTAACAATTTCTGTAATTTTTGCATTGTTTAATGTCTCTTGATATGAATTTTCAATCAAATTACTTATCTGTACACTTAATGGTATTGTAATAAATACAATAATACCAAAAACACTTAATTTTATTGCTAATCTTTTTAATATATCATATTTCCAAAAAGTATATATTCCTAGTAACACACAAGATATCGGAATTAAAAATGTAAATGTTGCATATCCTGTTAATGTTAATAATATTTTTTCCAAGAAAATTACTCCTATTATCACCAACAAATATGAACTAAGATCCATTATTTTATTTGCAATAGGTGTTGTTACATCTCCAGGTATTGCCGACAAAGCCATTGACGATCCAGCACAAGCTGCTGTCAATTCCGTTACAATCATTTTCTTCTTATCTAGTGATTGAATAGTATTATTATGAAATTTATTTGATTTTGCCAATGGAGCAATTCCCAAAATTGACACTAGCATAATCATAATTAGTAAAATTATTATTAATACATTTTTTTTATTTAATTTTTCCATATATTATTCTCCTTTTATTTTATTTTTTCATAATAGAATATGTTTTTTTCGCGAAAATCTTTTAAATTTTTTTATGTTGCAAAACTGACACACATTCAACGTGGCTCGTATAAGGGAACATATCAACAGGAATTATCGTTTTTACATCATATTCATTCTCAAAATCAGCTAAATCCCTTATTAAAGTAGCAGGATTACAACTAATATAAACTATCTTTTTTGGTCTAATATTCAAAATATTATCTATACTCTTTTTATCTAACCCTTTTCTAGGTGGATCAAACATAACAACATCAGCCTTAATTCCTTTATTATTAATCAAATCATCAAGTACAATTTCAACATCACCTGCAAAAAATTCTGTATTTGATACATTATTACTTTCAGCATTTTCTTTTGCCATTTTTACCGCTTCTTCAACAATTTCAATTCCATATACTTTTTTGGCAAATTTAGACATAAATAGAGAAATTGTTCCTATTCCACAATATAAATCAAATACAACATCATTTTTTGTAATTTCTGCCATACTAACACCTAAATTATATAATTTTTCTGCTTGTACAGGATTTACTTGATAAAATGACAATGGTGATATTTGAAATTTATATTCACCTAAAATATCTTCTATATATCCATTTCCATATAAATTTATATTTTCTTGTCCTAATATTACATTTGTATTTTTCATATTAATATTTTTTACAATTGCCTTTATTTCAGGATATCTTGTTTTTAAATTTTCAACTAATTCATTTTCATTTGGAATTTTATGTCCATTTATAACAATTACACACATTATTTCTCCAGTTTTTATTCCAACTTTAGTTACAATATGTCTAACTAATCCTTTTCCTGTTTTTTCATCATATATACTAATATTTTTTTCTTTTATAAATTCAATTATAAATTTAGCAATTTCTTCTGATTTTTTATTTTGAATTAAACAATTATCTATTGGAATAACTTCATGTGTTCTATTAGCAAAAACTCCAATTACAGGTTCACCTTGTTTATTTATTCCTATTGGATATTGTGCTTTATTTCTATAATGTAATGGATTTTCCATTCCTACTGTTTCTTTAACTTGTAGTTTATTTTTCAATGTTTTATTTACAAGACTTTGTACTGCATTTTGTTTCATTTTTAAAGTTTCCTCATATTTTACATGTCTTAAATTACATCCACCACATCTTTTATATGTATTACAGTCTACATCTTGACGAGCTTGTGATTTTTCAATTATTTCTACAATTTTTCCAAATCCATGTGATGACAATACTTTAACTATAATTATTTTTACTTTTTCTCCTTTTATTGTTCCTGGAATAAATATTGTAAAATTATCTATTTTTGCAATTCCTTCTCCTTCGAAACCATTATCTATAATATCAACAACATATTCCTGGTTTTTTTGTATACTCATTTTTTGGTATATTCCTTTCATTTCTTTATTTTATATTTTCCATCTATATATTCAAATATATCTCCTTCTTGTGCATCTTTAAATACTTCTTGCTGTCTTTCTTCAAATACATCTCCATTGTTTAAATTATTATCTATTAACCATACACTGTCTTTTGAGCCTTCTATATATTCATATATATGTCCTTCTATTCTTCGACTTTCCATTATTTTATTTTGTTCTTCTAGTATTTCATTAAACTTTTTTTCTTGCTTAATTTTTACAATATTTGTTGTTTCTTCATCTAGTTCAAATTTATCATTTATTTTCCTTAATACACTATCAATTTTAACATTAGATTTTACATCTTTTTCAGGAATTCTTATTACCTCATGACTTTTTTCTTTTTCACATATTGCTGCTAAATAATCTGAACCTTTTTTGTCATATATATAATACATTTTACCTTTTTCACTAGTCTCATTTGATTGTTCTTGTAATATCTCATTTCTGCCAATAAGCATTTTATCTTTATATTCTAAAATGATTTTATTATCACTTACAAATTTTTCTAGCATTGATTTTTGAATACTATTTTCTATATTTTTTTCTAACTCTTTTGTAAAATTTTGAATAAATTCATTTGTTTTTACTTTGTCTATTAAATTTTCGAAAATATCTAAATTCAATCTCAATCACTCTCCTTTACTTAGCAAATATTAAAAACTATTGTGCTAATGAGCTTTCTCCTGTTGCATAATTAATTGTTATGCCTGGTTGTACATTATAAACATATACATTAAAACAAACTCCCTCACCTTTATCTTCAACAGAAAATGCTTCCATCTGTACACCACTTGCTAATAAATTATCCCCATCATATATAGGGGTTACTCTATATAAAACATGTTTATTTTCATTTGTTTTTTGTTTTTTTATATATTCTGCAACTTGATTTTCAAATGGCAACATACCTTCAACATTAAAATATCTTGTTCCTGTTATCAAATTTTGTTTATTTGCATCTTCATCTGATAATTGATAGCCAATCAAATGACATCTATTATATAAATATGTTCCATTATATTTTTTTTGTTTCCAACCAGTTGGTGTTACACTGCTTATGCTTCCTCTTTCATCTCCGCTCTAGTGGCATTATTTCTTTACATACATTTGCATAAGCAACTCCACATCTACCCAAAACATCTAATTCTGAATAATTTTCGAAACTTTTCGTTGTATAATCTTTTTCTGTAAATTCTGGTTTATTATTATTTAATATTGTATATGGTGTGCCTGAATATTCTGGAATATCTTCCAAACTATATGTTATTGTTGATGAATTTTCTGTTATTTCTGTATTTGCTTGTGTATAACCTTTATCATCAATATTTTTTCCAGCTAAAACAATTATTATTGCTATTAATAAACTAATAATTTCTAATATTTTATTTTTGTTTTTGTTTTTCTTTCTCTTTTCCCCCATAAGCTTATTCCCCTTCACATATGTTTTTCAATTAAATTCTTCTGTTAAAATTATTATTTTTTAATTTTCATATGTGATTATATCATATCAATTCTTTTTTTTGAATATTTATTTAATTTTTTTAAAAAAGAAAACTCCTCCATTGGGAAGAGTTCTCTTTTTTGTTTGCTTAACGGACCAACATTGTTTGTTGTAATAACTTTGAAAACGCCTTCTGCAATTTCTTCACTTTTTACAACCATAGAAGTTGTCCACGGTGTGGTTTTATATTTGCCATCAAAATATTCAACTTTAATACAGTTCATGCTATGTCCTACAGCTAGCTGATTCCTTGTGATTGCTGTAGAATCTTTACCACCATTATATTTTGCAAACATTTGATATGCCTCCACATATTTATCTAGAGGTTTTGCACAGCCCTCCAGAAGTAAAAAAAATCCTAATAGTAACTCTGTGCAAGAAACTAAAGACGTCTTTATTATAGCATATTTACATAAAGCTGTTAATTTATATCTATTTTTTCCAATAAAAAAACTCCCTCAAAAAAGAGAGAGCAAAAAGATTAGCAATCCTTTAACAGATTAAAAACCTTTTTTTATGGTTACTTAGAGATCCATGGTGCAGTAAGTGGCCTTACCTGCCCAGGACTCGCCAGTAGAGTCGACCATCCGGACTTCCTCATACGTACCAGTCGTGCTGGTATGCTTGTTGCGGAAGTTGCCCTTTGCGTAGTACCACCCCTCAGGGTAGACCAGGTCGCTGGGTTCAACATCGGTCACGATGATCAGATCATCATAGCAGCTGAAAGGGTTCTCCTTCAGCGTGACCTTGCTGGCGTTGAGCTTCTGAAAAACAGAAGCAGCGATACGCTTGGACATGTCGCACATCTTAACAGAAACCATAATGTTACCTCCATGTGAGAATTCTCTCATGTCTTAAAGTGTGTGTGTTCGGGCATGACGTACATGAAGTAATCCAATTACATCATCTTTTATATAATATCATATTTACATAAAATTGTAAAACATTTTACATAATTTTTTTCAAAATTTTATTTCACACCACCAAGCCATTTACAAAAACCAATTTTATAATTATTAGTTCCATTTACCTGATATCTTACCATTGCTCTATTATTAAACACCCCAAAACAATCACATCTCTCTCTTGGATCTAAACTACCAATTCTTTTCGTACAATTTGTATCAGCATATACAATTTCACTCGTACTTCCATTTTGATATGTTTTCACTTCTTCATCACTCCCATTTTCTATTTCATCATTATTTATTGGCTTATCTTCTAAGTAAAAAACAACTAAATTTATAAAATTCTGCCAACCTTCTTCTAATGTTCTATGTGGACAATTCTTATTTGAAAAATCTTGATGTTTTTTTACTCTATCAATTCCCCAATTATATTGTTTTAACAAATATGCAATATATTCTGCTGCAAGCTTTTCAGCATCTTCAAAATCTTCACCACCAGATTTTGAATAACATATTTCTATAGAGATTCCTTTTCTATTTCCATCTCCATTTTTGCCATCTCCTGCATTCCAACTATTACGATTAAATGGAATTCCTTGAACTATTCTAGTATTATCAACTGCGCAATGAAATGATATTTTATTATTATTTCCTATCATATATGATATTTCTGCCATTGCAGATGCATCATTTGCTGTATTATGAACTATTATAAATTCTGGATTCATTTCATAAGGACATTTTATATCATATTTACTTTTTGGTACTAACATTCTAGTTATCTGCATTTTCATCATCTCCTATTCCATGAATATTTAATTCTGAAAACTGATTTTCTTCTATCGTTTTCTGATATAGTTCTTCTCTAAATTCTATATCTTCAATTATTATATTATCTTCCATTTCTTCCTCCTATTTTTTATTACTATAATATATTCAAAGGTATTTTTTTAGTGAATTTTTATTAAGGCAAACAAAAAAGATAATCATCAATAGTTTTTGATAATCATCTTTACACTTTATTTACAAAATCTATGTTTTCCTATCGTTACAGTCATTGGTCTTGACCAAATCCATTTATTTGTAGCTGTGCTAGGATTAAAATAATATATTGCTCCATAAGATGGATCCCATCCATTTAATGCATCTTGTGCTGCCTTTTTTGCAGTTGCATCTGGTGTCATATTTATTTGTCCATCAGATACTGCATCAAATGCACCACTTTGATATACTACTCCTGATATTGTATTTGGAAATTTACTACTTTTAACTCTATTAAGAACTACTGCAGCTACTGCAACTTGCCCTGTATATGGCTCTCCCCTTGCTTCTCCATAAACAACTCTTGCTAGTAAATTTACATTTGATGAATTATTTGAAGAAGATGATGATGATGAACTAGATGTTATTCCCATGGCTTTAAGTGTTTGTGTTCCTGCAATTCCATCAACTGTTAATCCATTTTTCTTCTGAAATTTTTTTACAGCTGAAACTGTTTGACTTCCATATATTCCATCTACAGAACCACTATAATATCCCCATCTTTTCAATTTTTCTTGTATTGTTTTTACTTCTGTTCCTCTTGAACCATATTTAGATAATGCTTCAACTTCTGAATTCCAACTCATTAATACAACATCAAAAGTTACTACTAAACCTAATAAAAGTATAATAAATATAATTTTCTTTTTCATAACAATTTTCCTCTCTTTAATGTTTTTGTTATTATTTCCAAAAATTAAATTTATTATACTTTCTTTTATAATGATTTTATCGCATTTCTTGCTAGTTCATCACATCTATTATTATATTCATTATCAGCATGTCCTTTTACTTTTATAAATTCAACATTATGTTTTTGGGTTAAACTATATAGTTCTTGCCATAGTTCTTTATTTTTTACAGGATCTCCACCTGCTGTTTTCCAGCCTTTTTTTATCCAGCCATATATCCATTTTTGATTAAACGCATTTACAGTATATGCACTATCACTATACACTTGAACATCACTTTTTACTTTTAGGCATTTTAATGCTTCTATTACAGCTGTAACCTCCATTATATTATTTGTTGTATCTTTTTTTCCTCCAGATATTTCTTTTTTTACACCTTTGTACATTAAAATTGCTCCCCATCCGCCTGGTCCCGGATTCCCTGAGCAAGCACCATCTGTATATATAATAACTTTTTCTTCCATTCATTAATATCCTTTCATACCATTATATAAATTTCTAAAATTTTCTTGTATATCTAACTTTTTTGTGATAAGATTATATCAATAATTTTTAGAAATTACAAGAGAAATTTAGAGAAAGGAATTTTTATCATGAGCAATATACTAGGAATTATTTGTGAATATAATCCATTTCATAATGGCCATCTATATCACTTAAATGAATCAAAAAAACTTACAAATTCAGATTATTCTGTTGCCATTATTTCAGGTAATTTTACTCAAAGAGGTGAACCTTCTATTGTCAGCAAATGGGTAAAAACTGAAATGGCTTTAAAATGTGGTGTTGACTTAGTATTAGAACTACCTGCTATATATTCAATTTCTAGTGCTGAAAATTTTGCATATGGTGCAATAAAAATTCTAGACTCATTAAATATAGTTGATTATATCGCTTTCGGAAGTGAATGTGGAGATATTTCAATATTAGATGACATTGTTCAAGTTCTTGTTGAAGAACCAAAAGCATATAGAACATTGCTTTCTCATGAATTATCTACAGGTGTTTCCTTTCCCAAAGCTAGAGAAAAAGCCTTAATGATGTACTTGGGAAATATGAGAAGATTTGCTAATGTTCTTTCTTCTCCAAATAATATTTTAGGAATTGAATATTTAAAAGCTTTAAAAAAACAAAATTCTATAATACAACCAGTTACTATAAAAAGACAAGAATCAGACCATAACAATAATATGTTTACATCTTCTTCACGTTTTGCAAGTGGATCTGCAATTCGTTCTGCTTGTCTCTCTACTAATATTGATAACTTGCAAAAATATATGCCAGAAGATTCTTTTTATTTATTGGAAGAATGCTTAAAAAAAGGAATTTATGTTAAAGATTTATCTTGTTTTGATAAAGAAATTTTATATACTTTAAGAAAAATGTCTACTTCTGAAATTGCAAATTTACCAGATGTTTCAGAAGGATTAGAATATGCTATAAAAAATGCTGCTAATTCTTGTAATAGTGTTGTCGAATTATTAACTTTGATTGACACCAAAAGATATACAAAAACCCGACTTCAAAGAATCTTTTTATATGCTATTTTAGGAATTACAAAAGATGATATGCAACTTTCAAAAAAAATCACACCATATATAAGAGTTTTAGGTTTTAATGAAAATGGTAAAGAACTTATTAGTGAATCTACTAGAAGAAATCCAAAATTAAATTTAATTACTTCACCAAAGAAATTCATGGATGATTCTTCTAATAAAAATTTGAAACATTTACTTCAAAAAGATATTTGGGCTTCTAATGTTTATACTTTAGGATTTGAATATGAGTCTAAAGCTAATTTGGACTATACTCATAAGTTAATAATAGTTTAAAAGAGATGAACAACATTAATTCATCTCTTTTTTTCTGTACAGATTCTTTATTTTTCAACCCATTTTATTAGGTCTAAATTTGCACTTTCTAATAACATTTCATGTTTTGGCATAACTCTAAATGAGTATCCATAATTTCCACCTGATATTAAATCTATTTTTGCTGAATAATAATATTTCTTATTTTCATCATCTCTTCCATCAAGTTTCATTGGTATAATTTTTACATCTTGAACAGATCCATCATCTAAGAATTTTCCATAATATACTTGTGCATCAATATGTTTTGCATCAATATTTGGTAATGTTACAACACATTTTACTTCTATTTGATTTCCTGCATCTAATGTAATATTATCTGCATTTCCTTCAATTTGTTCTATTTGAACATCTTTTAATTCCATTCCTAA
>OIZO01001198.1_pt1 | contig 14158 bp, 10 predicted proteins | sample 1588551 | NCBI WGS metagenome assembly OIZO01 (sample SAMN03283271) | human gut metagenome | biome: human-associated habitat; material: feces | host: Homo sapiens | place: Peru | collected 2012 | reverse complement strand
CGAGTCCAACAGGGGGAGCCAAAAAGAGAACTGGGAAGTCCCGGTTCTCTTTTTTCGTGGTTAGAAAAGACGGCGGAAAGCCAGAAAGGGTTTCCGCAGTGTGGCTACTTGTCGTTGTGAAGCTTATATAAAAGAGTAGGGTAATATATTTTCCCGTTCAGTACATGGTAGAAGACGACCTTTTTCTCTTTTTCAAACACTTTGTAGAACATCAAATATTTTTCAATCACACTCATACGAAATCCAAGCTTTGAAAGCTTGGAATCGGGGACAGACATACCCGAATACGGAAAGCTATGTATCTGTTCTGCGGCTTTCTCCATTTTTCTCTTGATGCGAACCGCCCCCTGTTTGCTTCCGAGCATTACAAAGGATGAAATGATCTCGGTCATATCGTTGAGAGCGGCAGGAAGAAACTCAATGGTATATTCGTCAGTTGTATCCATTGATGATCTCCTCCAACTGCTTGCTCACTTCATCGAGTGAGTATGTCTTTGCACCGCTTAAACGCTGCGCTTCGGCTTCCAGCAGCTTTTCACGAAGATCAAGCATCTCTTCACGGTAGGAGTAGGCTTCCATACTCATAACAACAAGATCACCCTCGCCATTTTTCGTGAGGAAAACGGGTTGATTTTCGGTTTTGCAGAATTCCGCAATATCGTTATATTCGTTTCTTAAGCAGGTAGACGGCTTTATTACCATATAGATCAACTCCTTGAAGCTAGATGAATTTTCTATACATATTATATCGTTATTCTATGCACGATGTCAAGGGCCTATTCGAGTTTCGGACAGGCTTCTTATTGGCTGCCGGACCTGCGGGCTGATGAAGGGCGTCAGACACTACACGCCGGGAGGGATTTTTCATTCTTTTTGGCTATACAACGGATACACATTTTTTGTCCCGCACAGATGCGAAAAAAGACTGAATCACCAAAAATAATCTGAAAAGACTATGCAACCAGCATAGTACATTTTGCTTTCGATTGTGATATAATAGAGGCGTCAAAAAATATTGCGCCCCTGGCCCGAACCGGGGGCGCGGAAAGAGTAAGAAGCCATGAAGAAACTGTTTGCGTTATTGATGGCCCTGACCATGACGGTCCAGCTGGTGACCCCAGCCTGGGCGGATGCGGTGGAGGAAGGACCGGAGGAGACCACGGAGGCCGTGGAGGAGGTCGGGGAGACCACCGAGGAGACGGAAGCCACGGTGGAAGTGACGGATGAAGTCACGGAGGAGACCGCCGAAGAGGTCACAGAGGAGACCGCCGAAACGGAGCCGACGGAGGAAACCGAGGAGGTTTTGCCGGAGGACGAGGTCGTGGAGGATGTGGCGGAGTTGGCGGCCGGGGTTGTGGCGTCGGGGACTTGCGGCGAGAATCTGACCTGGGTACTTACCGATGATGGCACCCTGACCATCTCCGGCAGCGGGAGTATGAAGAATTACCCCTACAGCAACTCAGCGCCATGGAATAGCTATCGAGATCAGATAACTGTGGTCATTCTGGAACCCGGCGTGATGAGCATCGGCAATTGTGCCTTCTACAATTGCAACAGCTTAGCAAGCGTGACGATTCCGGAGAGCGTGACGAGCATCGGCGGCAATGCCTTCGAGGACTGTAGCAGTCTAACCAGTGTGACAATTCCGGGAAGTGTGACGAGTATCAATTGGAATACCTTCTCCGGTTGCACTGCACTGAAGGACATTTATTATGGCGGGTCGCAAGGCGCATTGAAGCGAATGCTGTCCACCTCTAATATCCCGACCGACTGTATGCTTCACGGGGTAACCTTGGACAACGGAACCTGTGGGGACGGCCTTACCTGGGTACTTAGTCATGATGGTGTGTTGACCATTTCCGGCAGCGGTGCGATGAAAAACTACAGCTACCGTTCTGCTTGGTATTCCAATCGGACAAAAATTCTATCAGTTGTGATGGAACCCGGCGTGACGAGTATTGGTGCGAATGCCTTCGATGACTGCAGTAGTTTGACGAGAGTGACGATCCCGGAGGGCGTGACGAGCATCGGCGGCAATGCTTTCTACGGCTGTAGCAGTCTGACGAGCGTGATGATCCTGGAGGGCGTGATGAGCATCGGCGACTCTGCCTTTGAGGGCTGCAGCGGTCTGACGAGCGTGACGATCCCGGAAAGTGTGACCAGCATCGGCGAATCTGCCTTCGAGAACTGCAGCAGTTTGACGAACATAACAATTCCGGAGAGCATGATCGACATCGGCTATAAGGCTTTCTCCGGTTGCAGCAGTCTGACGAGCGTGACGATCCCGGATAGCGTGACGAGCATCGGGGGGGGTGCGTTCCGTGACTGCAGCGGCCTGACGAGCGTGACGATCCCGGAGGGCGTGATGAGCATTGGCGAGTGGGCCTTCTCCTACTGCAGCAGTCTGACAAGTGTGACAATCCCGAAGAGCGTGACGAGCATCGGTGAGTCTGCCTTCGAAACCTGCAGCAGTCTAACGAGCGTGACAATCCTGGAGGGCGTGACGAGTATCGGCGAGAGAAATTTCAGTGACTGCAGCAGCCTGACGAGCGTGACGATTCCGAAGAGTGTGACGAGCATCAGTGAGCACACTTTTGAGGGATGCAACAAAATAACAGATGTTTACTACGCCGGTACGGAAGAAGACTGGCAAAAAATTGTGATTGGCGATGACAATAGTGCTTTGACGAATGCTACTATCCATTACAACGCAGAACATTCTCATAGCTTGACACAGATGCCTGCTGCTCAAGCTACTTGTACAGCGGAAGGGACCAATGGCTACTATATCTGCTCTGTTTGCAATAAAGTTTTTCGGGACATAAATGGCCAAGTAGAAACTACAGTGGAAGCAGAGAAGATTCCTGCATTGGGCCATACCATAGAGAAAATCGAGGCAGTGAAACCTAGCTATGCGGCTCCCGGTAATAATGAATACTACATCTGCGCTCGCTGTGGCAAAGCTTTTAAGGATGAGCAAGGCAAGATTGAAACTACAGTTGAAGACGAGACATTGCCAACGCTGGCATGCATTGCTTCCGGTGAATGTGGTGCTGAGGGCGATAATCTGGTTTGGGTGCTTGCTGAAGATGGGACACTGACGATTTCCGGCCATGGGGCAATGATGGACTATTTAGGTAAATCTGGTGCGCCGTGGTACTCAGAGAGTATGAAAATTCTTTCTGTCGTGATTGAACCAGGTGTAACAAGTATTAGCGCATATTCCTTTTACGGATGTTCTAGACTTAACAGTGTATCAATCCCAGAAGGCATTACGACGATTGCAGATGGTACTTTTGAGGGTTGTGGCAGTTTGAAAGATATCCATATCCCAGAAAGTGTGACAAGCATTGGGGAGGGAGCGTTTACATGTTGTACCAGACTAACTGCCCTGCGGATTCCACGAAATGTAAAAAGCATCGATGGCATTATTTCTCAACAATGTTACAATCTGGCTAATATTTTTGTAGACGATGAGAATACGGAGTATACATCTGTGGATGGCGTCTTGTTCAATAAGAGTTGTACAACGCTTATCAACTACCCAGAGGGCAGGAAGGACACGTCGTATCAGATTCCAATTGGTGTAACAAGCATTGGTGCCGCTGCTTTCTTTCTATCTAATCTGACTGATATAGAGATTTCGGAGAATGTGACCAGCATTGGCGAATATGCCTTTTCAGGTTGCGATAAGCTCAAGAGTGTATCAATTCCAGAAGGCGTTTTATCAATTGCAAACGGTACATTCATAAACTGTAGCAACTTGAGCAATATCAATCTCCCAGATAGTGTGACGAGCATTGGTGAGGATGCGTTTACTTCATGTAACAGTCTAACTGTTCTGCGAATTCCCAAAGGCGTAAAAAGCATTGATGGTGATATTGCTTACGGGTGCAGTAGCCTGGCCAATATTCTAGTGGATGATGAGAATTCAGAGTATTCCTCTGTTGATGGCGTTTTGTTCAATAAGAACTGTGCGGCCATTGTTAGATACCCAGAAGGCAAGAAGGACACAGCTTATCGGATTCCAGCTAGTGTGGTAAGCATTGGCACAAATGCGTTTTCTAACTGCAGTGGGTTGACTAGTGTTGAAATTCCGAATGGTGTGACCAATATTGGTAGTGCTGCTTTTTACGATTGTGAAGGGCTTACGAGCCTAAAAATTCCGGAGAGTGTTACCAGTATTGAAAATTCTGCGTTCTATTGGTGCAAAAATTTGACGAGTGTGGTGATTCCAAAGAGTACGATAAGTATTGGCGAGAGTGCATTTGACGATTGCTGGGGAATAACAGATGTTTACTATGGCGGAACGGAAGAAGAATGGCAGGCAATCGAAATTGGAAACTATAATTATGTATTATTCAATACCGTTGTCCGCTATAATGCAGCTCAAGTACATGATTTAAAGCACATATATAGGAAGGCAGCAAGTTGTACGAGTGCCGGCAATCAGGAATATTGGCAGTGTCTTGGATGCGGTAAGTATTTTGCTGATGTGAACTGTACACAGAGTATGGATGAGGCTAGCATTACCCTCCCCGCCCTGGGTCATATCATGACCAAAACCGTCGCCGTCGCCCCCACCCACACAACCCCCGGCAACAATGCCTACTATACCTGCAAGACCTGCCACAAGGTCTTCCGGGACGAGAAGGGCACCACCGAAACAACCCCCGAGCAGGAGGTCCTGCCCAGACTGCCGGGAATTGCTGACGGCAAGAGCGGCGCGTTGACCTGGATCATCAGCGACGAAGGGACCTTGACCGTCTCCGGCAAGGGGAGAATGCCGGACTACAGCGGCAGCGCTCTGGCGCCCTGGTACGACTATAAGGAACAGATTCAGGCTGTTGTGATAGAGGAAGGGGTCCTGTCCATTGGCGCTTACGCGTTCTTCGACTGCGAAAACTTGGCGGAAGTTCAACTGCCGGGCAGCCTGAAGCAGCTGGGGAAGGATTGCTTCGTGGGCTGTGACAGTCTGAAACTGCTGGATATGAGCGGCGTACCGGAGAAGGCCGCGGAAAAGGTCACGGACCTGCAGGGCCTTGTCAAGCTGGACGCAAGTCTTGAAAAGCTGGTTGGCAGCAATGCAGCGTTCCATTGGGAACTGGAGACCATCCAGGGAGAAGCGGACGCTCGGACCCTTGCAAAACTGACAGGGAACAAGCTGGAAGTGCTCCACTCCGGAAAGTTCCGGCTTGTGTGTACGGAAGGTTACACCGGCCTGACCGGGTCTGCAGAAATGGAAGTGCAGTCCTTCACTGTGATTCGTCCGGAGGACCGTGACCGGATGATCAGCGGAGAAACCCTGGAGCTGTCCGCCTGGGCTATGCCTTTTGAAACCGAACTGCTGGTTCGCTGGAGCCTGGAGGAGGATTCCAAGGCTTATGCGTCCATATCCGATGCCGGTGTGCTGACGGTGAAGGCCGTCACCGAGCCGGTGGACATTACAGTGCTGGCTTCTCCCGTGAACGGAGAGGAGACGGCGGAAAAGACCATCCGCATCCTGCCGAAGACTGTCGGCCTGTCAATCCTGGCCGATGGGGAAATGACCGGCCATACGCTGGCTGTGGATTTGACGGAGAAGCGGACCTTGACCCTGACGGCCCAAATCCAGACTGAGGGCGCGCAGACCGCTGTTACCTGGACTTCGGAAGCGCCGGATATTGCCAGCGTTGACGATGCCGGAACGGTTACTCTGCTGAAACCCGGTACAGCGGTGATCCGCGGGGCCAGCGCGGACGGCGGCGCATCCGCCGAGCTGATGCTGCAGGTGTTCTACTTGGATCCTGCCGATACCTTGACGCTGACAGCCGGTTCCATGGAACTGGAGCAGGGGGAGAAGACCCAGCTGGTGCTCTCCGGCGAGAATGCCATTGATCCGGAAAATGTCCTTTTCCAGATTGCCCAGAGTCAGGCCCAGCTGGCGGAAGTGGACGCCCAGGGTGTGGTAACGGCCAAGAGCGCCGCGGGGAAGGTCACCGTGGTGGCAGCCCTGAAAAATGACCCGCTGATGCGGAAAGCGGAGCTGACCCTGCAGCTGATCCAGCCCAGGGACAAATCCCCCCGCTTGGACTCCAACAAGCTTACCCTGAACTCCAACCTCACCGCCGGTACCACCACCGCCCTGGTGGAGAGCTACAACAACACCATCCAGTCCGTCACCCTCTACGACTACGACAAGACCACGAAGCGCTACGAATCTACTCCTTCTGATTCCTTCGCCGCCGAGGCGGAGGACGGTACCCTGACCGTCCGTGCTTTGAGTGCCCAGAAGAACAGCACCTACCAGCTGAAGCTGGTGGTAACCTGCCTGGGCGGCAGCTATGACTATACCCTCCAGGTGAAAGTGGCTAACAGCTTGCCCAAGGTGACGGTGAAGCAGATCGGCAAATTCGATACCTTCTATCTGGACAGCACCGCCCAGCTGACAGCGACGGCATCTGGGTATGAAGTGGAGCGGATGGAGCTGATCGGTGCGGATACCTTCCGGATGGACGAGGACGGGAACCTCTTCTATGCCGAGTCCTACAACCCTGGGGATAAGATTGTGACCAAGGGTACGCTTCTGATTTATGTGGAGGGCTATCAGGTGCCGGTGGAGAAGAACGTCACCGTTGCCACGACCAAGACCGCACCGAAACTGACCCTGAATCCCAGCGCCAGCGCCGTCAATAGGGCCCTGGAGGACCCGGAGTTCCGGGTGAAGGTGCTGTGGAAGGGCAACGCCCTGGATCTGACAGATGCGGAGGTGAAAGCGGATGTGGGCTTCGCCACGGTGGAGGCCCAGGGACAGTACCTGGTCTTCCGGCTGACAGGGACCACCGGCGGAACGGCCAAGCTGAGCCTGCGGCTGCCCGGCTGGGCCCAGGCGGTGAGCCTGACCCACAAGATCACGGTTGACACCAAGCTCCCCTCCGTAAAACTGGGAACCCCCACCCTGAAGCTGAACAGCCTCTTCTCCGCCCAAACCGCCCGGACTTCTGTCTGGCTGACTCAGGGCAATCTGGACATCAGCACCATGGACTTTGAAGCCGCCCGGGAGGAAGGGAAGTGCATCGATTTGTCCTTCGACCCTGAGACGGATTCCATTGAGGCAAAATTCAAGGGCATTCCCAAGGCTGAAATGCCCAAGGCGGGAACCTACAGCTATACCTACACGGCCTACCTGGAGAACGGCACGGCTCTGCCCAACGGTACCATCAAGGTCACCGTAGCGGCCACGGCCCCGAAGGTGAAGCTATCCGCTGCCTCCGTGAAGCTGAACCGCTATCTGGCAGGACAGGAAAAAGCCAGGGTGAAGGTGACCCTGACCGGCGGCACCGGCTATCAGGTCACGGACTTTGAGGACCTGCCGGACTACATGGGCTACGATGCCGAATCCGGCAACCTGACGGTAGTCCTGCCGAATGAGACCTTTACCGGCAAGACCTGCACCTTGTGCCCAATCGTCCGGGAGGAGGAAAGCGGCCAGGAGGTGCCGCTTCCCACCAAGCTGACCCTGAAGATCCAGACCCTCAACACCAATAAGCTGACGGTCAGCCTGTCCGCCAAGGGCAAGCTGAACACGGTGGACCCGGACAGTGCCATCGCCTACACGGTGACAAAGGTCAACAACTGCCTGGGCACGGTGGAAAACGTGGATCTGGTTGGTCAGGATGGGGACCTCTTCCAGGCGGACCTGGACACCAGCGGCGCGAAGCCCATAGTCCTGCTCCGGCTGCTGCCTGGGGAGAGCTACGCCACCAACAAGACCTACAAGGTCCGATTCCAGTTCACTGTCTGCGGAAAGGAAGTCCTGTCTTCCGTCCTGTCCGTGAAGGTGACCCAGACAGCACTGAAGGTCACGGCCCCCAAGACTGCGGTATATTACCTGTCTCAGTCCGGCCCCCTGCGGTGCAGCCTGAAGGCCAACCTGCCCCTGGAGAGCGTGACCCTCAGCGCCAGGACTGCCAAGGAGTTCCAGCAGGCCCTGGGCGGCCAGGAGAACCTGAGGCTGACCGGCAACCGTGTGGAGTTCAAGCTCACAAATCCCGGCGCACTGACGGCAGGGAAGAGCTACAGCGTCCAGCTGGAACTCACCCCTGAAAACGCCGCAGAAAACACGAAACCCACCACTGTCAAGCTGACCGTGAAGGTCATGAAGTAAATGGATGCCCCGGAAGGCTGGACCTTCCGGGGCATCTGCTTATCTTATGTCAGGCTTCATCCGCTTTTGGCGGTGTTTCCTTTTTTCCCTTCTTCTTCCGCAGCTTCTTCACAAACCGGAACAGACCAAAGCCGACCAGACCGATGACGATCAGATAGGGCAGCTCCACCAGGATCCACACGCCGAAATCCAGGATCCCGTTTCCCAGGTCCTTCAGGCTCTTCACAAAGCCCTCACCGATTTTTTGCAGGCGGGTCTTTTCTGCTACGGGGGTGTATTCCGTCACCTCACTGAGGTTCAGGTACATGGTGGCGTAGTCCACCTGGTTTTCCAGGACCTTCAGCTGGGAGGTGTAGCTCTCCAGGTCGCTGCGGACCTGAGTCAGGCGGGACTCGATTTCCAATAGGTCTGCCATGGTTTCGGCCTGGCTCAGGAGCTCCATGAGGCGGTCCTGCTCGGTTTTCAGGGCGGTGATGCGGCTTTCCGTGTCCACGTATTGCAGCGTCACATCCTCGGAGCTTCTGCTGGAGGAGGTCACGTTGGCCAGGGATGCCACGTCCGCCTGAAACCCATCCAGGCTGTCCGCGGGGATCCGCAGAGTCAGGCTGGCGCTGCGGTAGCGGCGGCCGGAATAGTAGGCGCTTCCGTTGTAGATGTTCTGGTCCTGGACATAGCCGCTTACCTCTGCCAGGGCGGTGTTGAGGCGGTTCAAGGCGGAATCCAGGTCATCGGTCTCGGCATCTACGTTCATGGTGATGATGAATTTTCGTCCCTGGGGGAGCTCCGCGCCGCTGCCGGAATCGCCGGAGGCTGCATCGTAGCTGCCCGCATCGTAGGACGCTGCTGCGGTTTCAGCTGCGTAAGCCTGGTCGTTGGATGCGTAGGACGATTTGCTGGCACCGCAGCCGGAGAGCAGCAGGGCGGCGCAGAGCAGAAGAATGAGGACTTTTTTCATAGTGGATTCCTCCTTTTTTGTTTGGTACTATAAAAGAGCAAATTTGTTAAAATGACGAATATACTGAGGTTACCACACGCCCAACAACACGACAAAGGAATGATGTCTATGGAACTCAGTATAGTACATAATATCGATTTGGTCAAGACTTTAAACGAACTAAAATCTTTCAATACCTATACAGCGTGTGTGCGTAATAATATCCTGCGAATAATCAAATCCTGCTTTTTTCGGCGAATACCGGGGAAAAACGGTGGATTTTTCCCGGTATAGCGACCGACACCGTACATCTTTGGCCCATTTTCTGAACAAAGGGAAATGGGATCCTGCGGCATTGGAAAAGAATCTTCGTGAATCTATTATTGAAAAGGTCTATCAACATGCCCGTAAAACCAATCAGCCGGTTCTGTGTATCATCGATGACACCATTGCTTCTAAAACACGGCCTTCGTCACAGGCGGTGCATCCCATGGAAGCTACCTCTAACCATATGTCTCATTTGAAGGGACGGATGGACTATGGGCATCAGGCGATCGGTGTCATGCTGGCTTGCGGAGAACTGGTTCTGAACTACGCGATCCTTCTTTACGACAAAAGTCAGAGTAAGATCGATATGGTAAGCAGCATTGCCAACACGCTTCCAGAGCCTCCGAACATTGGCTATCTGCTTTGTGACAGCTGGTATACCTGTGACGTTGAGGTATTTTTCCGAACAACCAAGGGGAAATTTGCCTTGGACAAATATCAGCTCCGTTCCGCAACCGGAATACATCGGTTCTGGCTGCTGATATCGCTCACCTATTTCCTGTGCTGTGTGGGCAGCGGTGTACTGCGCTCTTTTTCAGAGGGTTACGAATACTGGCAGACGCTTGTTCTGCGTAACGTTGTGCAGTATGTTTATAACTGCGGCAAGAACGGAACGCCTCTCGCTATGCTGGGGATAGGGTAACTTTCGGCATTTTCACAAATTTGCTCATTTATAGTTTGATATTGGAAGCATAGCACAGCTTTTCGGTATTTTCAAGATAGGGGAGGAAAAATTAAGAAAGATGTAATAACATAGACGTTCCCTAGACCGGTTCTGCCTGCCGCCCCACACCCGGCCCGGCAGAGAGGTTTTCGCTGGCACAATGCACGGAATTGGGCTTGCAATTATTCCAACCTTTCGGTATAATGGAACAAGAAAAAAAGGGAGGCAGTTCGGCTATGGCGAAGCTATATTTCAAATACGGCGCTATGGGGTCCAGCAAGACCGCCCAGGCTCTGATCACCAAATACAATTACGAGGAGAACGACCTGCGGGTGTGGCTGCTGAAGCCCAGCGCCGATGTGCGGGACGGGGAGCATATGCTTTCCAGCCGGATCGGCCTGACGGCCCGGGCGGATATCCTCACCCCGGAGACCGATGCTTACCAATGGTTTCGCAGGGACTTTGAGGGCCAATGCGATGTGATCATAGTGGACGAGTGCCAGTTCCTTACTGTGGACCAGATCGATCAGCTTCGGCAGATCGTGGACGACTGCAATATACCCGTCATGTGCTTCGGACTGCGGACGGACTTCCAGACCCATCTGTTCCCCGGCTCCCTGCGGCTCATGGAGGTGGCGGACACCATCCAGGAGATCAAGACCATCTGCGACTGCGGAGCCAAAGCCACCGTCAATGCCCGGATCGACAGCACCGGCCACATTGTTACCCAGGGCGCTCAGGTATTCCTGGGGGGCAACGACAGCTACATCGCCATGTGCCACAAGTGCTATGTCCGGGGCATCAAAGATCACAAGGTCATTCGGCTTCACGGCCAGAATAACTGATAAAAGTTGCTGATAAAGGAGTGTATTCCCATGGATCTATCTGAAATTCTCGCTGCCTGCGATCATACTCTGCTTGCCCAGACCGCAACCTGGGCCGATATCCGGGCCATCTGCGATGACGGCATGAAGTACCACACCGCCTCTGTATGCATTCCTGCTTCCTTTGTGAAGCAGGCCAAGGAGTACGTGGGCGACAAGCTGACCATCTGCACCGTCATCGGTTTCCCCAACGGCTACGACACCACCGCCGCCAAGTGCTTTATGGCCACCGATGCCGTGGACAATGGGGCCGGGGAAGTAGACATGGTCATCAACATCGGCTGGGCCAAGGAAGGCAAGTGGGACGAGATCACCGCTGAGATCGCCGCCATCAAGAAGGCCTGCAAGGGCCGCCTTCTGAAGGTCATCATTGAGACCTGCCTGCTTACTGACGAAGAAAAGATCGCCCTGTGCAAGTGCGTCTCCGACTCCGGCGCGGACTACATCAAGACTTCCACCGGATTCTCCACTGCCGGTGCTACCTTCCACGATGTGGAGCTCTTCGCCAAGCACGTTGCCCCCCATGTGAAGATCAAGGCCGCCGGCGGCATTTCCAGCCTGGAGGACGCGGAGAAGTTTATGGAGCTTGGGGCTTCCCGGCTGGGCACCTCCCGGATCGTGAAGCTGGCCAAGGCCATGGAAAAGAATTAAAAGGAGAATTTTTGTGATGCTTTCTACCCCTACCCCTCATATTTCCGCCAAGCCAGGCGATTTCGGTAAGACCGTCCTGATGCCCGGTGACCCTCTGCGGTCCAGGTTCATTGCCGAAAACTTCCTGGAAAACCCCGTTCTTGTGAACAATGTCCGGGGCGTCCAGGGCTATACCGGCACCTACAAGGGCGTGAAGGTCTCCGTCATGGCCTCCGGCATGGGCATGCCTGCCATCGGCATTTATTCCCACGAGCTTTACAATGGCTACGGCGTGGAGAACATTATCCGGGTGGGCTCCGCCGGGGCCATCCAGGAGAACATCCACCTGTATGACCTGGTCATCGCCCAGGGAGCCTGCACCGATTCCAACTGGGCCAGCCAGTACCATCTGCCCGGCACCTTCGCCCCCATTGGCTCCTGGGAGCTGATCACCGAGGCTGTGAAAGCCGCCAAAAATAACGGAGCCCGGTACCATGTGGGCAACGTGAACTCCTCCGATACCTTCTACGGGGACCACGAAGGTGTGCCCGAGGGGCTGGACAGCGTTTACGGTCTGAAGAAAATGGGCGTTATGGCATTGGAGATGGAGGCTGCCGCCCTGTATATGAACGCCGCCCGCTACGGCAAGCGGGCCCTGTGCATCTGCACGATTTCCGACCACATTTTGACCGGCGAACTGACTACCTCCGAGGAGCGGCAGAATTCCTTCACCACCATGATGAAGGTTGCCTTGGATGTGGCCGTTGCCATGGAGAAAAAGTAATATGAAGCGTGTATTTCTGATCGTTCTGGATTCCTGTGGTGTTGGTGAGCTGCCGGATGCCCCCAAGTTTGGGGACTATGGCGTCAACACCCTGCGCTCCTGCGCAAGCTCTAAAAAGTTTTCTGTGCCCAATCTGCTGAAGGCTGGGCTTGGCAACATCGATGGGGTGGATTTCCTCCCCAAGGAGCCTCACCCCAATGGGGCCGTTTGCAAGCTGGCGGAGGCCTCTATGGGCAAGGACACCACCATCGGCCACTGGGAGATCGCCGGCGTGGTTTCTCCCAAGCCCATGCCCACCTATCCCCAGGGCTTCCCTCAGGAGGTTCTGGAGGAATTTGAGAAGGCTACGGGCCGGGGGGTCCTGTGCAACAAGCCCTACTCCGGCACCGCGGTGATCCATGACTACGGTATGGAGCAGAAGGAAACGGGCAAATGGATCGTTTACACTTCCGCCGACTCCGTCTTCCAGGTGGCGGCAAACGAACAGTGGATCCCGCTGGAGGAGCTGTATGAGGGCTGCCGGAAGGCGAGAGCTATTCTCCAGGGTGACCATGGCGTGGGCCGGGTCATTGCCCGTCCCTACGTAGGCGACAGCCCCGAGACCTTCCAGCGGACCTCCAACCGGCACGACTTCTCCCTGGAGCCTCCCAAGGAAACCATGATGGACGCCGTGAAAAAGGCTGGGCTGGACAGTCTGGCTGTGGGCAAGATCTTCGACATCTTCGCCGGACGGGGCACCACGGATCATGTGTACAACAAGAGCAATGCCGATGGCATGGACCACACCATGGACTACGCCAAGAGGGACTTCCACGGCCTGTGCTTCACGAATCTGGTGGACTTTGATATGCTCTACGGCCACCGCCGGGACATTGACGGCTACGCAAATGCCTTAACGGAGTTCGACAGCTGGCTGGGAGAATTCCAGAAGGTCCTGGGCCCGGAGGATATCGTCATGATCACCGCCGACCATGGCTGCGACCCGGCCTACACGGCGACTACGGATCATACCCGGGAATACATCCCCTTTGTGGCCATCGGCCAGAAGGTGAAGCCCGGCAACCTGGGCACCCGGAAGACCTTTGCGGACATCGCCGCTACGGTGACGGAGCTGCTGGGAGTTCCCTACGCGTCGGACGGTGAGAGCTTCGCCAAGGAGCTGGTGGAGGAATGACCATGGAACCCAAAGAACTGATCGCCCGGGCCATTGCTGCCATGGACAGGGCCTATGTGCCCTATTCCGGCTACCGGGTGGGGGCGGCGCTGCTGTGCGCCGACGGCAAGGTCTACGAGGGCTGCAATATTGAAAACGGTTCCTACGGAGCCACCAACTGCGCCGAGCGCACCGCCTTCTTCCGAGCCGTCTTCGACGGGGAGCGGGAGTTTACCGCCATCGCCGTCTGCGGCGGCAAGGACGGCATCATCCGGGACTACTTCCCGCCCTGCGGCATCTGCCGCCAGGTCATGCGGGAATTCTGCGAGGATGACTTCAGGATCTACATGGTGGGCAAGGACGGTGTCTACCTGGAGCGGACACTCAACGAGATTTTGCCGGACAGTTTTCGGCCGAAGGAGCATATGCAGGAGTAAAAAGCCGGGATTCTGAAAAAAAAGAATAACGGAGCTCCGAAAAACAGTTGATTTTTTGGGCAGAATGTGCGACAATAGAAGAACAGGGGAGACCCTGGATAAATGAACATATGGAGGAAATATGTTATGAAAAAGATTCTCGCTCTGCTTCTGGCAGCTGTGATGGTCGTTGGCATGGCCGCCTGCGGCGGCAGCAGCG
>OIZO01001184.1_pt1 | contig 14253 bp, 17 predicted proteins | sample 1588551 | NCBI WGS metagenome assembly OIZO01 (sample SAMN03283271) | human gut metagenome | biome: human-associated habitat; material: feces | host: Homo sapiens | place: Peru | collected 2012 | reverse complement strand
TAGCGCGTGAAATCGCCCGGACGAGTTACCGTTTTTTTATAACTCGACCGGGAAATGCAAAAATCGGCATTATACTTCCTGCTCACAGGAAATACAAGGTCATACCGCGTCATTCACCAGAACGATACAATACTATTGAGGTGAACGATGATGCCGAATTCTGACTTGAAAGTACTTGGAGAAAAGGTTCGCAAGGAGCGCAAGCTGGCAGGTTTAACCCAAGAACAGCTTGCTGAACGCTGCCATGTTTCAACGAAGCATATTGCCAACATTGAAAAAGGCAGCATGAATCCATCTTACGAAATTCTTTTGGCGATTGCTCGTGTTTTGCCGGTTTCGCTTGATGCGCTGATTACTCCGGGGATGGACAAGACGGAAATAGAATTAAAAGAGATCAATCGAATCTACCTTTCCTGCCCAGAAGCAGTGCGAGAGACTTTAATGGACTCGACTCGCACACTGGCAAAGCATCTGACAGAGTTATACAGTAAAATTGAAAATCCTTGAAAATGTTTTGCTTGTGGTACAGTATAGCATATTTTTCAAAGTCACTATACCAAAACGAACCCAAAAGCAAACCAATTTTATACCAATTCAGTCGATTCCCAAGCTGACCTGAATCTCTGTTTCCAAATCATTTTCCAATGCCGTATATAGTTCTTGTGGTGTACGGCAAAGAATTGCATTGAAATTGATGGGATCACCCTCATTAAAAAGCCTTACATATCCCCAGCGGCATGGAACAATATCCAAATAGGTCGCAGATTCTAAAAAGCTATGGAAGTGGTTCAAGACTTCTTCAAATGTTTGCATGGTTTGACCTCCTGAATTAAGTCATCTCTATTTTAGAATATTCATGGTCATCTATGCAAGGATGCCGATTTTGTACAGCACAGAAAACGCAAAAGCCATACCGAAGAATCCTACTAGGATCTTACGGTATGGCTTTTATTACAGATTGCGATTCGATCGCACCAATTCCGATGATGGGACAAATTGATATCCAATGTTGGAAACCGTTTTAATATAACGGGGGTGATCTTTGTCATCCTCTATTTTCTGGCGGATTCGACCGATCGTGCTGGTGACGGCTCTCAAATAGCTTTCGCTGTCCTTATGCCAGACTGCTTCAAAGATCTGCTCCTTTGTAAACAGTTTGCCTGGATGCTGCGCCATCAAACTCAAAACACCGTATTCATAACGACTCATGTACACCTCTGTTCCGTGTTTGAAAACACGGTGATGTTCCAAGTTGATCTCCAGACCGGGACTTCTCAGAACGTCTGCCGGATTCCGCATCAGATCGACCCATTCAAAAATCGTCTGCTCTTGCGGTGGGCAGTGATCCTTCGTGATGCGAACAACAACTTCAATTTTTTGCATACAATAGACAATCCTCCCCCAAAGCCAAATCTATATCACTCGATATGGAAAATCGGGTGTAGCTCGCATTTCCGCATTGACCGTGCACTACGATGCCGTGTGCTTTAGCCGCCGTCGTTTTTGGAATCCTGAAAGTTCAGAGCTGCCATCAGGCATCCAAACGCACCCGCCCAGAGAAGGCCGGTATAGAGCCATCCTTGGAGAATGGCGAAAATCCCCCCTGCGATCAGCAGCAGGATGCCGGCCGTTAACAGCAGACGTACCGATAACTGCTCAATCTTAGGTATCCCTTTCTGTGCGAAGATAGTGCTGCACCCGGTGGACGTCTCCGGAACGAACTGCAATGTACCACAAGGATTGAGTCACTGCTCCGGTAGGCATTGGTGTATTGCAGTTTGTCAGCAATCGTATAGCATAAAACAGTTGTCAAAAAGAAAAGAGCCGATAACCGCATTTTATATCTGCGTGTTATTGGCTCTGCGTCTTTGCGTCTGGCTCTTTGATAACTGACATATTGAATTGTTGTATGTTTATTAATGTTTCCTGTTTGCACTTTGGACAAAACAAGGGATAGTTAAGTAAAACTGTATCTTCTCGTATTCTTAACCTCGTTTTGTTTCTACATACAGGACAAATTACCCATTCAGTTTTCCTCATTTTGCCACCTACTTCAAACTACTTCTTACTAATAGAAAGATAAGCATGATTGGTAATGAACTGCCATGAAACCATGTTAAATCCTGTTGCTGTTAATAATCTTTTTATTTCATTTTCAGAGTATATATGTACATCACCATCGTTACTAAAACGAATAAAGAAATTCATTATTTGCCGGAGCGGTGAACTCGTCCAAGTATCGCAGAGTAAAAATAGACCGCCTTTTTTTAATACACGATTTATTTCTGATAGAGCTTTCTTTGGATTAGGGTAGTGATGAAAACTTTCAACACAACAAACCAAATCAAAGGTGTTATCTAAATACGGTAAGTTTTCAGCGTCCCCGACTGTAAGTTTAGCGGCTGTGCCTAAACGTCGTGTCGCTTGTGCAATCATGTTTTCAGACAAATCCAAACCAAATAATTCTACACTACTGTTTTTACTGCTGATTTCTTTGAGGATTATCCCTGTTCCGCAACCCAGGTCCAAGATTTTATTAAAGTGGATATTGTTTATAGCATTTAGGACAAAAGGATAACATTCTCGTGGGTATTTGCTATAATCACTCGTATCATACTTTTCAGCTTGTTGGTTAAAACTGTTTTTAGACTTTATTTTTGCTTCCATATTTTTTTCCTTTCATAATGAATGTAGTCATAGCAATCAGCAAAACGATAGAAACTATAAATGAAGTTGCATTTTGCAGAGATTGCCCTGCGGGTGAGTTAATTAAAACGTCCCAAATTGCGCCAACTCCCCAAAAAAAGGGGAAGATAATAAAAATATTACGCGTTATATAAAATACGGAGCAATACATAATTCCAACAAAAAAGAGTTTTAGAAATTCCGGTTGAAATCCTGCGTGATGTAAACTATAAAACAGTGCCGTCAATAATATTGCTGGAACAATTCCAAAAGCTCTTTCAAAGTAATATCGCATAAATCCATATATACAAACCATTTCAAATATTCCCGCAATTAAAATATAGCTAATCGCAAACAAGGATTTGTAGCTAATAATAATTACTTCTCCATTACCCAAAAAGAAAATAAGCAATAATAGAATTGCAAAAAACACATTTAAGGCAAGACTTGTTTTTAATCTGTGTTTTGTAATCCCAAGTGTTGCATAGGGATATTCTTCTTTTGCGCGGACATATAAAAGCGGAAAACAAAATCCCACTATAAATATCATCAAAAAATCCCGTAAGAGTATGTGCATAATAGTTTCAATTTGAGAACCATTAATGAATAACATTGCTGTACTTAAAAATATTATTGATAGACCTGTTGCAAACGATACAATAGTGCTTTTGTTAGGTTGAAATCTAAATAGGGTCATTCTGTTTCTTCATTCTCCTTTCTGTCATTGGTGAAACCTCCCAAAATCTTTAGGGCAAGTTCTTTCATAACATCAGCTTTACTGATAGCAATACCTTGTTCTTCGTCGCCTAATACTAACAAGGTATCTCCGGGCTTGATATTGAAAAGTTCTCTTGCCTCTTTTGGAATAACGATTTGACCTCGCTCCCCAACTTTCACTGTACCAAAGATATGTTTTCCTTTTGGTAAATTCATTTTCTCTACCTCCGCATAAGTGTGATTTTCATACTTTTCATACTTATTGTATCTATCTCACTGGAATTGTCAATAGATATGCCGTAAAATTCACAAAGCGTTCATTTGTTTCCGTTAAGTCCTAATACAGTATAGCGGTAAATAAGGAACTATTTTTGCCATCTTATAGAACAGTGTAGACATATCCAAAAGGAAAGGTGAACAATAAAATGTAATAGGGTGAATAATTATGGCAAAAAAGACCAGTACCACTATATGACTTTGCAGCTTTCAGGCAAGCGATAAAAGAAGCGCGGACGGGCAGGAATGAGAGCCGCAAGAAAGTAAGCGACGAAATGAACATTTCCCCGCGTTACCTTGCGAACATTGAGAACAAAGGACAACAGCCGAGCCTGCAAATCTTTTATGAGCTTGTAACCCGTTATGACATATCCGTAGACCAATTCTTTTTCCCGGACAAGACAGCCGGGAAAAGCACCGGGCGGCGGCAGCTCGACGCGCTGCTTGACGGTATGAGCGATAAGGGAATACGGATTGTAACCGCAAAGGCGAAAGAGATTGCAGAAGTCGAACAAGAAAACTGAATAGGCAAGAAAGAGCGTTGTAGCCTTTTATGAGGATTGCAGCGTTTTTTTATGCCCTGCTTTGGCAAAATGGGATTTTCGTTGTAGTAGGAGTAAGGGAGAAAGTTTCGTAGACCAATTAAGCAAAGTCAATAGCACGTGTGGCTGATAAGAACAAAATCGAACGATTTGTGTTCAGTATTCATTGCTTATAACTCTGCCATCGCTTACACCAAGTAAAGAACAAGGGCAGTGAAAGATGCCAAGTTCAAATTTTTCGTATACCAAATAAGGCCCTGTGTTTGTTTCAGGGCCTGAATATCTCAAAACCTCAGGCTGCCTTTACAAATCCCTGTTCAACAGCATGCTGCTCTGGCGTTTTCAGTTCGAAGGGCTTCTGGTCACGCAAGACAGCAAAGATTATAAAGACCAGTTTGTGCATTGATGCTGCTTGAGCAACCTTTGCCGGTTTGTTTTTACATTTCTTTTCATAATAACTGAGCAGTACAGGGTTCGCTGCAGAGTCCTTTCCGCGCTTACAAATCGAATTAACTACTCCCATGTGAAGTGCAGATCTTGCATAGGGCGAGCCACGTTTTGAGAGCTTGTTCTTTGTTCCTCTGAATGATCCGGATTGCCGCTCTGTTGGGTCTAAACCAAAATATGCTGCAAGCTGTTTCGGCTTCTTGAACAACGAGATATCTCCGATTTCTCCTAGTAAAAGGGCTGCCGAATGACTACCAATACCAGGGATGCTTTGCAGTAAAGAAACGTTGTTTCGTATTTCTTTTATCTGAGCCAGCAAATTATCTATTGCGGCTTCTATTTGAAGCACACTTTCGGACAATGTACGAAGCATTTGAATGGTACACACAATGAGTGTTTCATCGGCACATGAATGAATCCCCAATGTCTGCGCTTTTTGTGCTGCGGAGATTAGCAATCCAGCTTTCTTTTTAGCAAAACTATAACCAGACTTGCTTGCAGCAGCAATCACTTCAACAAGTTCTGATTCTTCCTCCACAAGCAAAATGGTCGGCGTTGGAAAACGTACAAGCACAGCGCAAGAAGTGACGCCTCCCACATCGGAAAAGACCTTATCATAGCCTGGAAAGGTCTGATCCAAAAGGGCTGTTAATCGGTTTTTATAACTCGAAACGTCGTTCAACAATTCCGCTCGATGTCTGCAGAGCTGGCGTAGCGCACGCGTTGCCGTTTGAGGAATTTGGGAAGGACGCAATGTCTTCGTTCGATACATCATTGCCAGTTTGAAGGCATCCACACGATCGGTTTTCCTCTTTCTGATAGAAAAGTCCTTCATCGAATTGCTTTGAAGTGGATTCACCACGATCACGTCATATCCATGCTCTGAGAAAAATTGAAAGAGGATCAAATGGTAGTGTGAGGTGGACTCCATCACAATAACAGGCTTGCTGAAAAAAAGCCGCTCAGCCTTTTGGAGTAGGGCGTTCGCTCGATTTATCGATGTTTCGTCGTGATAAATCTTTTCTTGCGCAAAGATTTTGTTGTCTGGCGACAAAATGCACATATCACTGAATCGTTTGCTGACATCAATTCCAGCTACCGGACAATAACTCATATACACCTCTCCTTTCAGGGCAGTTTCGCTTCTTCGCAAAAGTAACAGGCGCGTTATTGACACGGGTAACGGTTGTGCCGACCCAACCAATCAAAACATTGAATCTTTTACGAAGCGAACGGACGGTCTACACTGTTAGTAATTCCTGAATGGAAACCAAGCAAGCAGTTTTGCCACTTTCAGCCCCAGTTAGTACTTCAATATTACTATGTTTTGGAAATCGGCACAACCATATAACCGTCTTTGATGAAACTATTTTTGTTTCATCGATGACATTGTACCTGCAAGCAATGTCTTTGTATATACAAAGCCCCTTGCCTTGCAAGAGCTTGTTGGGCACAGCCCAAACCTGTTGTTCTGCATCTGCCGATGCAGGCTTCGCGTTTCTGCAAAACGCTCTTTCAGCACTCCGCAGGAATGCACGGCCACCACAGAATCGTGATTATATCCAAACAAGCAAATTCACGCGGCAGAATTTTAATTTAGTGTATGAATTTGGCCTTTATGCGAACAAAAGCACTGTCTGCTACGGTCATGTTTTTGGTGAAAGCGGGCAGGAAGTATTTCATCTGCATTGCAAATCGGATAACGTTTTTTGCAGAAACAAGTTGATTTTATGATGCGAAGCAAGTATACTAAAGGCAAATTATGTCGGAGGAAATGCTTCATATGACATTGATTCTGCTGACCGGTGCCCCTGCGAGCGGAAAAAGTTCCATTGCTGATGCACTCTCTGAAAAACTTAAAATAGATAAGATTTCAAAGGATGAGTTCAAAATCAAACTGTTTGAACGGTATGGTTTTCAAAACCATACTGAAAAGAAAAAACTCAGCCTGCAGGGCGAAGAGAAAATGTATCATGCCATTGCAGAGCACCTGCAAAATGGTAAAAGCCTGATTGTTGACAACAATTTCAAAAGTTTTGACACTATCCGACAATTAAGAGCAAATGCTCCCACATGCAAAGTGATCTGTGTCGAATTGATGGCAGAGCCATCGATTTTGGCAGAGCGGTATAATGACCGGATTCAAATGAAAAATCGGCATCCGGCACTCTATACACTGGATGTTTTTCCCATTACACCAGAAAGCCATTTTCATCCGATTTTAAAACCTGAGGATGTTATCAGAATTCAGCAGGACGTAACGGAGGCTGTATATGGAGATGCCGTTTTAAAAATCCCCACAAATCAGATCGAGCAGAATTTCGATTTGATCATAAAGCGCCTCATGGAATTTATCTGTGCAGAGATGGAGAGTGACAAAAAATGAAAAGATTCGTAAGCGGTTTTCTGGCGGTCATCCTGATGTTCTGTCTGGTCGGCTGCACGGCAGGGCAGAGCATGTCATCTGAAGTTAGCACATCGGCTCCGACAAAAGAAAGCGTAACCATTGTAGACAGTTCTGGCACAGAGCTGGAATTTCAGAAAAACTGCCGAAGAATCGTTTGTGTGTGGCCCTCTGGAACGCAGCTGCTTGTTACGCTGGGAATGGGTGATCTGCTCATTGGTGTTTCTGATGATTCAAAAGAGCAGTCATGGGCTGTAGAAATGTATCCGAGACTTCAGGAGATTCCATCCTGCAGCAATGAAGAAGCTGCCGAATCTATTTTAAATCTGGATGCAGACGTTGTGCTGACAACGGAAGCAGATGTTGCAGCAGACTGGAGAAGCAAAGGTATTCCCGCTGTGACCTTTTCTTATTATTCTGTGGACGAAATGAAACAGACCATTTCTACGCTGGCTGAAATCGTTCCGGATGAATATGCACAGAAGTGTCAGAAGTATCTCGATTATCTTGAAGACAGGATGGAGAGTGTAAAGACCGCACTGCAGGGAAAGGTTCAGGAAAAGGAGACCCTTTATTACATTCACGGAAATAACAATAAGGGCCTGTATAAGACTGCAGGCGGGGGAACGATGAACGAGGCATGGGCAGAGGCGGCCGACGTCAACTTTGCAACGTCGGATCTGCTGACGTCTTCTGAAACTGTTGTGGATGCGGAAGCAATTCTTGCCAAAGATCCTTCTATTATTGTGATCGGCGGCCGGTATCAGCATCGCCTTGCAGAGGAACTACGCAATACGGAGGAATGGAAAAACATCCGTGCCGTCAAAGAAAGTCGCATTTATACGGTGCCATACGGGATATCGCCCTTTGACCGTTTTGGAGCAGAGTTTGCCCTGATGATTCCGTGGACGGCCAGTGTTGCGTATCCGGAATATTATTCCTTTGACATCAATAAGGCAGTAAAGGATTTTTATCAGGAATTTACCGATTATACCCTGACGGATGAGCAGGTCTCATATATCGTTAACGGTCTGGCCCCAAACGGAAAGGAAGATATTCCTGATGCATGAGCGCAGAGTAAAGCTTGGCTATTGCATTCTTTTTTTGCTTCTTATCCTTCTGACTGCTGCCTCTCTTACCATAGGAAACTACAATGATCTGTCCGGGAACGATGTCTTTCAGGTACTTCTGAGGAGGCTAACTGGAAAAAAATTGACCATTTCCAACACAGCAGCTGCAATCGTGTGGAATATCCGCATCCCGCGGACGGTGAGTGCTATCCTAATTGGTGCGGCTCTGAGTACAGCAGGGTGCTGTTATCAGGAGATTTTCCAAAATGATCTGGCCTCTCCGGATATTCTGGGGGTAAGTTCCGGAGCATGCGTAGGTGCTGCGCTTGGAATCATTCTGGGGGTGTCCAGCAGTACGATTCAGCTCTGGGCATTTTCCATGGGTCTCGTTACGGTAGCTATGGTATATCTGCTATCTGGTGTATTTCGTGGGGAAAAGCGTGTTTCTCTGCCGATTTCAGGGATCCTCATCTCTGGATTCATGAACTCGATACTGGGGCTTATTAAATATCTGGCAAATCCTGAAACACAGCTTCCATCCATCGTTTACTGGACCATGGGAGATATCTCTACGATTCATACAGAGCAGCTGAAATCGGTCATGTTTCCAATCGCAGGATGCACGCTGCTGCTTCTGACCCTCCGATGGAGACTGAACTATTTCAGCGTTGCAGAAACCGTATCCGTCAGCATGGGAATCGATATTATAAAGCTCCGCATCCTCTGCATCGTACTTTCCACGATTCTGGTCGGGTGTGCCGTTTCGGTTGCGGGGACAATCAGCTGGATTGGACTCGTGATTCCTCACCTTATCAAGACGTTGTTTGGGAAAAATTCTGCATACACGCTTCCGCTTTCCTGTCTAGCGGGAAGTGAGTTTTTGTTATTTGTCGATATCATTGGCCGAAAAATTTCAACAAGTGAGATCCCTTTGAGCATTCTGACCGGTATGATTGGGCTGGTCGTTTTCTTTGGATGTCTGTTTTTCAGGAGAGCCGGACAAAATGACACTGGAGTTTAAAAATGTAAGTTTTACATACAGAAAAGATACAACACCAGTGTTCTCTGATGTTTCCGGTATCGTGAAGAGCGGTGAGATCCTTCACCTGATGGGAGCGAACGGTGCCGGAAAAACGACCTTTGCAAAATGTCTGTTGAACATTCTGCTGCGCTATCAGGGAAAGATTGAAATAGATGGTACAGATGTCCGGAAGCTTTCGATTCGCCAGCGGTCGAGATACATCGGGTATCTGGGCACCAATGAAGATTATGATTCGTCTATGATGGCAGTTGAATATATTCTGCTTGGCACTGCGGCCCAAACAAAGCTGTTTGAACTTCCTTCAGAATCACAGAAAAAGCAGGCACTGGAAATTCTGAGTCGAATCGGCTGTCTTCATTTATGTGAAAAATCACTCGACCAGTTATCGCAAGGTGAGCGACGCATGGTTTCGATCGCCCGTGTGCTGATGCAGAATCCGGAAATGATCCTTCTTGATGAGCCTACAGCCTCTTTGGATTTTGAAAATCAGAAGAAAGTCATGCAGCTTATCAAAAAACTTCAGAAGGAAGGACACAGTATTATCAATATTACACACGATCCAAATCAGGCACTGCAACTAAAGGGTTATGCCTTATTGCTGGGGCGTGGTTTTAACCTATTCGGGTCTGTCGACAGCGTCATGACACCGGAAAATCTGAGCCGATTATATCATACAGAGATACGAATCATTCAAAATCCAGTGGTCGGAAAAATCGCAGTGTCCTGCTAGAGGTATTATGTTGTGAAAATCAAATATCTGGGAACCGCAGCCGCAGAGGGGATACCGGCACCTTTCTGCCATTGCGGCGTATGTGAATATGCACGAAAGATGCGTGGTCGTGAGATTCGAACCCGAATGCAGGCTGTTGTGGATGACAGAATCCTGCTGGATTTTGGGCCAGACACCTATATGCACACACTGGAACATAACATAGACTTGTCCGCATTTGAAGTATGCTTTATTACGCACAGTCATTCGGACCATCTGTTTGTCCATGACATTCTTATGCGCAAGGAAAATCACGCTCTCTATCACGAAGAAATCCATCCTCTGTACATTTACGGTGGTGCTGGAGTCCGGGAATCGTTTAACTTGAAAGAACATGACTATATTACCAAAGATGGCCGAGTCATCTTCAAAAACGCTGTGGCGTATCAGCCCATACACTACAAAAACTATTCCATCACACCGCTTCCTGCCTGCCACAAAACAAAGGATCCTCTGATTTATTTGATTGAATCCGGAGAAAAAAGCCTTTTGTATGCGCATGATACAGATTACTTCAGAGAGGATGTCTGGCAGTACCTTTTGAATCGGAACGTACCGCTAAATCTTGTGTCACTGGATTGTACAGAAGGCGCAAAACATATCGATTATCATGGACACATGAATTTTGAACGAGATGCTCTGGTGAGGGAACGGATGCTCGATCTTAAAATTGCAGACGAACACACACAATTTGTGGCCAGCCATTTTTCTCATAATGGACTAATAACTTACCGGCAGGCTGTAGAAAGCACTTTTGATTTTTTGATTGCCTATGATGGTATGGAAATCGAAGTGTAAATTTGGAAAATGATGAAAACTGAATCCTAATAAGGAGCTTACAGGAGGGTGCGTATCCAACCGGTAGGCTTTATTATATAGAAAATTAGGAATAGTATTTTTGTGCACGGCTGCCGGGATGTTCCGGATTCGTCATTTTGAGTTTTCCACTTTCCAACAATGGCGTTACATATCGCTGCATGGCATAGGAAGTCGTTTTCAGTTTCAGGAAATCTGCAATTTCTTTGCGGCTACGTGGGGTTTTGCAGAAATCCAGCAGCGCATCCGCGGTATTGGTAGAGGAGGCCGTGGCATCAGTAGCTGCCGGTGTATTATAAAGCGTCACCACAAATTCATCGCGGCGGTTTTCAAATACTGGTGCCGGCAGGCCATAGGCTTCCATTTCACGCCGGATAGTAGGAATGCCGGAGTAACGGTTTTCGGAATCGGTCAGGGTTTCTGCCATGACTGCCAGTGCAGGATTGCGCAGGTCAGGGCGGGAGTGACCCAGCTGCTCGATGGTGGCACGGCCGTACAAACAACCCGGACTATGCACCTCAACACGGTCGGAGAAAAAGTCCAGCTGAACGGGAGTGCCCTCGGTATAGAGGCTGTAATCCCGGTGGATCAGCGCATTCAGGATGATCTCGCGCAGAGCATTGATTGGATACTCCGTCCGATCTGTGCGCAGCCCGGTATCGGGTGCAATGACGGTTCGGGTTTTCATGTTCCGCTTGCAGAAAGCGAGAGCCTCCTCGACCATTTCTGCAATGGTGCCCTCAATGCGTTTGTTGTCCAGAAAACGTGCAGAGTCTTCTGCAAGGCTTCCGATTTCGGTGCCGGGAACAACGATGGCTGTAATGCCAAGCTGCGGCAGATACCCCTGCGGATAGATCGCAAAGTTCAGGATGGCTGCAAGCGTTGGTATGCCGTTCCGGGTAATATTGAGCAGTTCATACTGTTCTGGTTCGCTTAATTTTCCGAATCCGGGGCGGTCAATGCGCTTTTCCAGCACATACCGCTGCAGCACATCCTGATTCAAAACTTTCAGCGAGGCACGCTCGACCGGGCGTTCATCATCATACAGGTGCTTACGGAATGCCTCATAGCTGTAAAGTTCGTAGTCAGTCATGGGCAAATCCGCATCACCCACACGGATGTAGGAGCCTTTTACGCGGCCTGCACCTTTGTAGTAGCAAGGACGTTCTGAGAGGTCGATGGCCGGGATCTCAGCAGAGCAAACGGGTTTATCGCCAACCTCCGCCACGGTAAACACGGCCCGGACAGGCGGTTCCATCTGGTTGCACTGCTCGGTGACCTTTTTCTGGAGAGATTGCAAGTCGTAGACACCAACGACTTCAAAGGACTTGGTTTCATCTACTCCAAACAGCAGGATGCCGCCGCTGTCCTGATTGGAGAAGCTGGATAAGGTATCATAAAGGCGTTTTGGACAGTCCACATGGGCAGCTTTTAGCTCCAGCGTCTGTGTTTCGGCTTTCTGACGAACAGTTTTGGACACCAAATCGATGAGTTCTTCCGGTAACATTGTACTCTCCCCTTTCCTGATTCTATCTTAGCGAAGAGAAAGTGAAATGTCAATCGGAATTTGAAAAAATGAAGAAAAAATTAAAATCAAGATTGAAAAACTGGTTTAATAAACGAAATAAGACCACAAAATATTAAATTTCAAGTCATAAAAGTGAAATCAAAAGCTGAAAATCAAAATTCAAGCGAGAAGATTTGTGCCTTTTTCAAGGTTCATTCAATTCTCCACGCATGATTTTTCTGGCTCGGCCACGCGTGGTATCCTCGAAAGTTTCATTTTCGCTGAATCGCAGCCAATAGGGGTCTTCCATCAGGCAGGCGTTGGTGCGCTTGACGATTTCCCACGCATTGTAGTCCGGCAGTCCCATCAATTTCAAAATCTCTTTACAGTCCATCCAATTTTTCGGAAAGATTCGTTTCTTTGCCCAAACCACCACATCGACTAGCGGCACTTTACGTTTGTCTCCAATAAAAAGGTTCAGTGGAAGACTATACTGCGGTACATCCTCATTTGCGCAAAGATACTGCCCATCTTCGCTCAAGTGGGCAATTTCTTTTTCATCCATCATCAATTTAAGGTACGCCATGGTGTCACGCTCCTTTTCTCCAGTATACCATGGTCAGGCAGATAGACAAGATGAATCGTCGCTTCACTGCGCATACACGATCTCCCTCACCACCACCTCTTCAGCCTGCGCTTTCAACCCATTCATGTGCGCTACCCAGAGAAGCTGTGCGCGTTCTTTGTCCGGCGCGGGGTACTTGTCTAATAGAGTAGTCATCGTGCGTTCCAGCCACTCGCAGGCCGTTTTCTGGACATCCTGCAAATGCGGCCAGAGCGTACCGTTCAGCAGCATCTGGTTGTACAGCACGGGACGCTGATTCTTGAGATAGGCCAGCCGCATCCGGCCATACTTGCCCAGCGGTTCGGCTTCATCGGTCTGCGGCAGGGTGAGCCGTGGCAGCTGATACTCCCCGACCTGTACGTAATGGATCTCGTTGCGGACGGTGTTCGTGTTCTTCATGGAAATTCTCCTTTGCATTTTCAACGTGTGTTGTGGTCTTTGTGGAAAACGGTGTTCACTTCTTCCTGCTCTGCGCTGTCAGCCAGTTGCCCTGCGCCTGATAGTAGTGCTCCATCGTGGTGGGGGCATTCAAGATGGTGGTGCGTAGGTAGGCCATGATGTTCTTGATGGGCTGTGTGGTGTTGGCCAGCACATCGAAGATGTACTCAACGTGCTGACTGGTCAGCTTGTCCAGCCGCAGCCGGATGGCCTTGGTCGTCTGCGGCTGTTTGCCGACGTACTGGGTCTGCCGAGGACAGCAGTACATCTCCACAATGTTGTCCAGCAACTCCTCCAGCTTGTCGGGGTCGTACCGCTGAGCAAGGGTGTCGATCTCCAGCCGTTCCCGGAACTCCTCCCGCACCTGTGCTTCCATCTGGTCAAAATCCGCGGATTCGTCCATCTGCCCTGATAGATTAGTACTTTGTCTTTTAGTATTTTGTTTATTAGTATTTTGTTGCGTTGCCTTTTCCAAATTGGGCTCAGCCAAATTTGGAAAATCCAAAAATGGTGAAGAACAAGGTTTCATGCGGCTTTTCGGGCTTTTGGTTGCGGACGGGTCCGATGGCTCGCCTTCCTTGCCGGGAACGGCAGGAGCGTCCTCGACAGGCGATTCATAGACCTGATAATCGTAGTCGATGATCTGCCCTTTGGCATTGCGGACTTTCTGACGGCGGACGTAGCCGTGTTCTTCCAGTTCCAGAACAGCGGTGCGTACACTGTCCAGACCATCTCTGCAACCAACGGTCAGCCCCTTCAGGCTGTAATCCCAATCGTCCGGCAGAGAGAGCATATAGGACAGCAGTCCCTTGGCTTTCAGGGACAGCCTCTTATCCTGCAGGTGGTGGTTGCTCATAACAGTGTAGTTGACGTTTTTATTGACGCGGAATGTTGACATGGCGGCTTCCCTTTCAG
>OIZO01001181.1_pt1 | contig 14304 bp, 14 predicted proteins | sample 1588551 | NCBI WGS metagenome assembly OIZO01 (sample SAMN03283271) | human gut metagenome | biome: human-associated habitat; material: feces | host: Homo sapiens | place: Peru | collected 2012 | reverse complement strand
CCCGCCGTGATAGCAGCTGATTTTCTTGCAGTGCCAGTCATAAAACCAGCCCTTGGTGCCGCAATAGGGGCAGCCGGGGTACTCTGCGGTCTGGGGCAAACAGCTTTTGATATTCATACTCGTGTACCCCTCCCGGCCTGCCCGGGCCTCGTCAATGGGGAACGCCCAGGTTTCGTACCATTCCCCATCCTCCATCTGCTGCACACGGATGCCGAAGGTCTTTCCGGTCTGTCCGCATTTTTGCAGGATGACCATTGCATTCATTGGCTCATTCCTCCTCTTTTTCTTCTGCTTTCTGTGCCTGTGGCTCCCAACCGTCAGGAGCGAGGTAGGCCATCAGCAAAGTGGTATCGTCTCCGCAGCCCAAACGACTGGTTTCCGAGAGCCATTCCGGCAGATTCTCCTCCACCGCGTCAGGGCCATAGGTCTTTAAGGCTTCAAAATACTGTGCGCAGGTCTGCCTGAAAGCCTCGTCATCCGCATAGCTGTTGGACAGCCCATCGGTAGACAGCAGGAAAGCGCAGGGCAAATGCTGCTCCCAGGACTGAAAATGCACCGTGGAAGCCGCCGTGTCAGGGCCATAGGTCTTTAAGTCTTCAAAATGCTGCTCCCAGGGCTGAAAACGCACCGTGGAAACCGCCTTTTTCCAGGCCTCCCGGGAACACAGGGAATGGGACTCCACCCCTAAGAGCTTGTCCGCCACCACCACCGGCTGTACGCCCCCATCGTCGGCATAGGTAATGTCCCCATCTCCGATTTGAAAGGCAAATACAAACGTCGGCGCAATCAGCAGTCCCAGCAGCGTGGTGCCGTACAGGCGGTAGAGGGCGTTCAGGTCCTCCTCCCCTGTCTGGGTCATGGGCATGGGCAGGCCTACTTTCAGGTGGTAGGCCTGTACATCCTCTTTCCAGGCCCGCTCCACCGTCTGGGCAAATTTCAGGCTGCCCTGGTGGTTGAGGTAGTCGGATAATAGGTCCCCGGCGTTTTGGAAGCCAGAGTGGAGTTCTTCGATGAGTTTGCAAAAGGTGTTCACCGCCAGCTCCGCACCCGTGCCGCTATAGGGGCAGGAACGGCTTCCGTGACCGTCCGCCACAGACAATACCAGGCTTCCATCCTCCAATTCCCGGGACAACTTTCGATCCTGGCATTCCAGATTTCGCTGAATGTGGGTATAGCCCTGAATGGACTCCCCAATAATTCGTTGCATCATATGGGTTCTCCCATGGCAGCGGTGTGCTTACCACACATCTTCCGCGTTCACGTCATCCAAATCCGGCAGGGTGATGTTGCCGTCCAGCATACGGGGTTCCTGGGTTTCCTGGGAGGACTGCTCCGTCTCCTGCACATCCCCCACCTCCATAGGATTGCTGGTGGGGTTGGAAACGGCACTGGCAACGGTGGAAGCCCACTTGATGAAATGGGTCAGCACTTCCGGGTTGCCCGCATCCAGAACGGCCTCCGGGTTGCCGGTGAAAGCCTCCAACACGCTCCGCTCCGCATCCTTGCCGATGGCAATGGCCACCTTTACGGCTTTCTTGCCCCAGGGCATTTTCAGCAGCTTTTCCAGGGGCCGCTTCCAGTCATCCGTGGGGTAGCCATCGGTCAGCAGAACGATCACCGGGGGCAAAGCCCGGTCGGGCATCGGGGGCATGGAAAGTTGTCCGGCCAGCAGTTCAAAGGCCTTGCCCATATCGGTAATGCCGTTGGCCTCCACATCCTCCCAGGCAAACTCCTCAATAGGCACCGGCTCTGCCGTGACCCAGGATGCGCCGCTGGCGAATTTCAGCGTGTGGATGTACAGCTGGGCATTGGGGTTCCCCGCCGCCTCCTCCCGCATGGGTTCGATGCACTCCTGGATGGCGTGGTTCACCGCGCCGATCCTGTCACCGGCCATGGAGCTGGAGCAGTCCACCATCCAGAAAAAATGCAGCGGGCGATTGGCCAAAGCTCCTCCCGGAATTTTCAGTTTGTCAGCCATTTGTTATTCCTCCAAGTTATTATTATTTGAATTCGCCTTTTTTAGAGCCAAAATCAATGCCCGCTCCCCGGACAATGGCAGCACTTCTGCCGGGGGCAATGGGCAGCTGGGTGCCATCGGTTTTGAGGTAGGTCCAGTTCTCCTGGCTGTCGTTTCGCAGACCCAAAAGGGCGGGATTTTTGGGGTTCCGAACTACCGTACCCACCACGGTGTGCATGTCGTAATCTCCGGAAATCTGGTGGCGGTAAAGCCGGGCATCGGGCTGGATCAGCAGTCTTCTTCTGCCGATTTGCAGCACCCCGGCCATGGCCACGGGGACTTTGCAATTCCAGCACCAATGGCCTTTTTCGGCCTTTGCGGTGTCGTAAAAAACCTCTGCCCCGCACTTGGGGCAATGGCGAATGCCGCTCATCATATTGGCCGCCAAGTCCATCCAGCGTTTCTCCGTCACCCGCAGCTTTGGCTCAACCAGCCCGGTGGTAAAGCTCTCGGTAAACAAATCCTTGAGGTCCTGGGGATAGACCTTCCAATAGGCAATGGCGTTGCCATGAACCGCCGGGTCCGGGCGGTTGCTGTCGTCCGCAGGGTCATAGATAAACACCGGATGGGTGCCATAGAGCATTTCCTGGGCGGGGATGTCCCAGCATTTGATATTGGACTCCCGCTTGCCCAGCAGCGGATGGGCAATGCAGAACAGGTGGAACAGCAGCACCGCCAGGGAAAACTGGTCCGTATGCCGGGAGGGCTTGGCATCCCCCCGAATGATCTCCGGGGCCATAAAGCCATAAGTGCCTTTCACCAGCCCCGGCATGTCCTCGGGGGCCACATTGTCGTTGTCGCAAATCAGCACATCCCCGGTGTCCGGGTCAAAGAACAGGTTGTTGTAGTTGATGTCCCGGTAGCAGTTGCCGGAGGCGTGGAGCTTTTGGTAGGCTCCGGCCAGGTTATAGGCGATGCGGCAGCGGGTATAGAGGGACATCTCCACCCGGCATTTCAGCAAATCCACCAGGCCCTTGTAGTTTTTCTGCCGCAGGGGCATGATGTAGCCAAAGGTCTTTCCCTCCGGGGCAAAAATCAGGTCCTCCGGCCACAAAAAGGCCTTGTCCGGTGCGCCCATTTCTACCAGCCGTTTCAGAATTTCCAGCTGCTGGGGCAGGGCGGTTTGGGGAAAGTACCATTTGAGGGCCATCTTCGTTCCCTCGGTCTCCACCTCGTAAACCTCCCCCTGTCCCCCGGCCCCCAGCAGGGCCAGGACCTTATAGGGAATCTGCGCCTGGGAGACCAGAACAGTCCCCGGCTGTAATTGTCCGTTCATTGTTTTTCTCTCCTTCTTTCTACTCCCATATAGAGCCGTCAGTTTTTGTATATTTAAACAGTCTGACAAGCCAGACTATAGTGTATAGCCAACAAGCGATAACGCTTATAACAGCAGATGTTGACGATGTATCCGCTATCAGCAACGGAGGTGGGCATAAAGGTTCTAAAACCCAAACTATGCCACAAACAACACCTAATACTCCACAAACCGAATAAGGCAAGAAAGAGTCCACGATTCGGGAAAGCTCCCCGGGAAGCATGAAGTAGACCTTTGCTCCAACATCCAACAGATAAATCACGTCCAGCAGATAAAAGATCCACATTGGGGTCGAAAACCCCTCTGTGATCATGACCTGTACCAACCGAATCGTACAGGCGACCACGCCATAGGCACCAACTGCAAACATCAACCGTGCAAAGCCGGACATTTTTCCAAAGAGGCTCAGCAGTCCCTTTATTCGTTGCCCTCGTGGCTGCTTTTCCGATGGCTTTTTCGCCGGTTTCTCGTTCTTCTCCTGCCCAGCCATGGCCGGGGCCTGTGTACCCAGTGCCGTTTTCCAGAAAGTGCTGCTGATTTCCAGGGCAAGTTCCTGCTGCATACCGTAGGTATCCGTCATTTCTCCGACCAGGCGGCGGTATTCCAGCTGCTGTTTCCGAGGGGCTTCGTCCCGGAGGGCCAGAATGCGGGTGTTTCCTCCGCATTTCAGAAAAATATCCAATTGATTTTTCTGCGCCCGGAGCTGTCCGCCGGAAAAATCCGCAAACAAACCGGAAAGCCGCCGCCCGTCCGCAAAGGCATCCGGATATGCTTCATAAATCTCCTTTAAGACCGACTCTGTGCTTTTCTTGTTGAACACACCGCTCTCCTCCTGTCCCCCGGCCCCAGTAGGGCCAGGACCTTGTAAAGAATCCGCACCCGGAAGACCGGAACAGTCCCCCGGCTGTCATTGTCCGTTCATTGCTTTTCTCTTCTTCTTTCTACTGCCACATAGGGACGTTCTTTTTTGTAGATTTCCAAAATCTGACAAGCCAAACTATATTGTATCCCCAACAGGCGAAAACACCTATCGGAGGTTCACCCGTTAGAAACAGAAGATATAGCCACCCAAATAGATCATTAAAATAAACAAAATATAAGCATAACTTAGAATATATGACTGATTTCTCTATCCGGGAAAGGTCCCTGGGCAGCATGTAGAATACCTTTGCTCCAACATCCAACAGATAACCCCCGTTTATCAGACAAAGGACCCACATATAATCTGCAAACTCCTCTGTGATCATGACCTGTACCAACCGAATCGTACAGGCGACCACGCCATAGGCACCAACTGCAAACATCAACCGTGCAAAGCCGGACATTTTTCCAAAGAGGCTCAGCAGTCCCTTTATTCGTTGCCCTCGTGGCTGCTTTTCCGATGGCTTTTTCGCCGGTTTCTCGTTCTTCTCCTGCCCAGCCATGGCCGGGGCCTGTGTACCCAGTGCCGTTTTCCAGAAAGTGCTGCTGATTTCCAGGGCAAGTTCCTGCTGCATACCGTAGGTATCCGTCATTTCTCCGACCAGGCGGCGGTATTCCAGCTGCTGTTTCCGAGGGGCTTCGTCCCGGAGGGCCAGAATGCGGGTGTTTCCTCCGCATTTCAGAAAAATATCCAATTGATTTTTCTGCGCCCGGAGCTGTCCGCCGGAAAAATCCGCAAACAAACCGGAAAGCCGCCGCCCGTCCGCAAAGGCATCCGGGTATGCTTCATAAATCTCCTGTAAGACCGTCTCCATGCTTTTCTTTTTGAACACGCCGCTCTCCTCCTGTCCCCCGGCCCCTACAAAGGACGGGGCATCATCTTATAGCTATTATAGCACAGAGGTCCGCTCCCATCATCTGCCAAATATGGCGTTATAGGGTCAACTATGGCTGTTCGCTGCTAAAAACGACATTTTTTCCTGGGCGCACCTTGCTTTCCCGGCGGTGTCATGTATAATAAACATATAGAACAACTCCGGGAGGTAAGCAATGTTTCCTCTGATTTTTCTCTGCAATTGCCTGGGTATCTTGGTGGGCAATCTGCTTTTGTTTTATACATCCGCCCGACTGGTGGAGCCGAAGCGGCCCCGGCTGTATGTTTGGGCGGCAAGCTTTCTGGGCCTTGCCATCTGGACCCTCAATAACTATTTGCTTCCGAACCCTTCCCCTTTGCTGGATGCCTTTACGGTGGTGTTTGCGGTGGTGAGCAGCTTCTGTGTCAGCCCCCGGGGGCAGAAATGGCAGGGTGCCGTGGCCACCCTGGGACTGGCGGTGCTGACCATTGCCATTATGTTTGTGGTCAGTCTGGTCGCCTTTCCCGTGGCCGAAAAGCTACAGATCCCCGCCCAGGTGCTGACAGACACAAAGGGATCCTTTGGCAATGCCATGATGTCTTTCCTGTGTCAGCCCATCTTTGCGCTGGTTTGCTTTTTCTATTACCGTCTGGTGAAAAACCGCCTTCCCCGGATGCGTCTTTCCCCTACGCTGCTGTTCCTCCTGCTGATCCCCATCAGCCAGGGGTTGCTGATGAATATTATCAACCGATTCCTATCCTATGGCATCTGCATCGGCGGCATCCGCCAACTCTACGGTCTGGCCGTCCTGCTGTCCGTTGCCGCAGACGTGGGCTTTGCTTTCGGAATGTGGAAAATCCAGCAGATTGAGGAGCTGCGCCAGCAAGTGCGTAGAGCCAACGAGCAGCTGGAGGTGCAGATGGGGTACTATCGGCAGCTCCAGGAGAGCATTCTCACCGTGAACCAGATCCGTCACGACTTGAATAACCAGCTCCAGGCGGCCTACCACCTGATGGATTCCGGACAGACCGAGCTTGCCCGGCAGCAGCTAAACCAGCTACAGCGTGATGTGGGGCCCCGGGTAGGTCCCCGGTTCACCAGCAATCTGTTGGTGGATGCGGTACTCTCTGACAAGGCCAGGCTTTGCCGGGAGGCGGGCATTGCACTGACCATCAGCACGGAGGTGCCCGCCGAGTTGCCGATAGAAAACACTCACCTGTGCAGTATTTTCTCCAATCTGTTGGACAACAGCATCCAGGGCGTTCTGAACAGCGATGGGGCGCAGAAGATCATCGAGCTGCAAGCATCGGTCCGCGGGAACTGCCTGATGATCCGCTGCGCCAACCCCGCAAAAAAGCCCCTTCGGAATCAAAGGCATGACCCCCTGCGAACCCACGGCCTAGGCCTGGGTATTCTCAATACCATTGCCTCCAAATACAACGGCACCCTGAACACCGAATATCGGGATGGCAGTTTCCGCACCGATCTGTGTATACCGTTGCCAGAAAAGACGGAAGGAGAAATGGCCCATGTCCAATAAGCCCCAGCAATGGCATGTTTTTCTGTGTGATGATGAGCCACTGGTTCTGGACCGTCTCCGGGAACTGTGTCAGCAAACCCTGCTGCCCCAGTTCAGTGCCGTGTTCCACTGCGCCGCCGGACCGGATGCCCTGCCAGACCCAGAAATCCCACTCCACATTGCGGTGCTGGACGTTGAATTGAAGCAGGACAGCGGTATCTCTCTGGCCCGAACCATCCAGGGAAACTGGCCCGATTGCCAGATCATTTTTGTCAGCGGCTACCCCCGGTATGTCAGCGATGTTTACGATGTTCCCCACCTGGGTATGGTTCTCAAGGAGCAGCTGGAAACCCGGCTCCCCAAATTTCTCCTCCGGGCCGCTGCCAACCTCGGCAGTACCCAGGAGCAGACCCTGACCGTTCTGTCCAACAGAGTTCCCCTGGAAATCCTGCTCTCCTCTATCCTCTATCTGGAGCGGAAGGACCATATCACCTCCATCCATCTTTTCTCCGGCCACACCATCCGCACCCGGCAGAAGCTCAGCGAAATTCTGGCCCAGCCGGAAACGGATACCCTATGCCGGTGCCATGTGAGCTATGCGGTGAATCTGCGCCATGTAAAAGCCCATAACGTCCGCAGATTCTGCCTCGTCAACAACGAACAAATTCCCATCAGTCGCATCTATGCCCAAACCGCCCGCACCGCCTACTACGCATACCTGCAAAGAACCTATCACGATGTTTTTTAGAACCGTTGGTTACGCCGTCACCTCATATTTTTTCGGAAATTTCAATAAATTTTTCCTTTGGCTCTTGTAAATTCCGCCGAATTAGCGTATACTTAATCTATATTTTCAGCGAGAGAGAGGGTTTTATTCCTATGGATCTGATTTCTGTCAGAGAGCTGTTCAAAAACACAGATGCCTATGCCGGTAAAGAAGTGACTGTAGGCGGCTGGGTCCGGTCTGTTCGGGCCAGCAAGCAGTTTGGCTTTATCGTGCTGAATGACGGCACTTTCTTCACCCCTGTGCAGGTGGTGTATCACGACACCCTGGATAATTTCCAAGAGATTTCTAAGGTCAATGTGGGCGCTGCCCTGGTCGTCAAGGGCGAAGTGCTGCTGACTCCCGATGCCAAGCAGCCCTTCGAGATCCAGGCTACCCAGGTCACTGTGGAGGGTCCCTCTGCCAGCGACTACCCCATGCAGAAGAAGCGCCACACCGTGGAATTTCTGCGGACTATGCCTCACCTGCGTCCCCGGACCAATATGTTCCAGGCCGTGTTCCGTGTCCGCTCCCTGGCCGCCTATGCCATCCATCAGTTCTTCCAGGAGCGGGACTTTGTGTATGTCCATACGCCCCTGATCACCGGGTCCGACTGCGAGGGTGCCGGTGAGATGTTCCAGGTCACCACCCTGGACCTGAACAACGTACCCAAGACCGAAGACGGCAAGGTAGACTTCAGCCAGGACTTCTTCGGCAAGCCCACCAACCTGACGGTTTCCGGCCAGCTCAACGGCGAGACCTTTGCCATGGCCTTTAAGAACATCTACACCTTTGGCCCCACCTTCCGGGCGGAGAACTCCAACACCACCCGCCACGCCGCCGAGTTCTGGATGATCGAGCCGGAAATTGCCTTTGCAGACCTGGAAGATAATATGGAACTGGCCGAGGCCATGATCAAGTATATCATCTCCTATGTGCTGGAGCATGCCCCCGAGGAGATGAACTTCTTCAATTCCTTCGTAGACAAGGGCCTGCTGGACCGGCTGAACCATGTCGCAACCTCTGAATTTGGCCGCATCACCTATACGGATGCCGTGAAGATCCTGGAGGAGCACAACGACCAATTTGAGTATCCTGTCCACTGGGGCAGCGACCTGCAGACCGAGCATGAGCGGTTCCTGACTGAGCAGGTCTTCAAGCGTCCTGTCTTTGTCACCGACTATCCCAAGGAGATCAAGGCCTTCTACATGAAGCTGAACCCCGACGGCAAGACCGTGGCCGCCATGGACTGCCTGGTTCCCGGCATCGGCGAGATCATTGGCGGCTCCCAGCGTGAAGACAACTATGACCTGCTGAAAGCCCGCATCGAGGAGCTGGGTATGCGGGAAGAGGACTACGGCTTCTACATGGACCTGCGGAAGTACGGCTCCGCCCGTCATGCCGGTTTCGGCCTGGGCTTCGAGCGCTGCGTCATGTACCTCACCGGCATTGGCAACATCCGGGATGCCATTCCCTTCCCCCGGACCGTTGGCAACTGCGAACTGTAATTTTTTGGGGCCCTTCCGAGAGGAAGGACCCCGCTTTTATCATCTGCCGCCGCAGCCAATTTGAGCTGCGGCGGCTTTTGTGCAATTTAGTATCTTCCAATGGGCGGCGTGCAGTACTCCGGCAGGGGGCACTGATACTTGCCGCCGTTCTTCTTTTTCAGCTCCTCCTTGGCCTTGGCAATCACCTCCGGCTGGTCCATGGTGCGGATTGCCGCCAATGTCAGGACCTCGGCGGCCCGGAGCATCCCCTTGAAGCCGATGTCAGAGCAGGCAAAGGCGGTGTTCTGCCAGGAGTGGCCCACGTTGCCCAGACAGGCGGTGGCGATATTGAAGGACACGGTGGGAGTGGCATAGCCCACATCGCCCACATCGGTGGAGCCGGAGTGGTAGCCCGTCTCCTTGGGGTTGAAGGGATGGATCACCTGGTCCAGAGGCTTCTGGAGGGCCTTGTCCAATTCGTCCTCGTCAAAATACTCCCCAAGCTTCTCCCGGATGCCCACCATGGTAGTCCTGGGGTAGGTATGGAGGAACTTGTCCGCCAGGGCGAAGTCGGCATCGGTCCAGGCAGGGGCACCCAGATCCCTCATGCACTGATCCACCAGGATGCCCAGGGTCCGGTTGGCGACGTAATCAGAGAATGCCATGGTGATCTCATAGCGCATCCTGGTGCCGGTCATCAGGGCCGCGCCCTTGGCAACGTCTACGACTCTCGTAAAAAGCTCCTGGACCTGGCTGACCTTGGGGGCCCGAACCTCGTACTTGATGACGGCGTGGCTCTGGACCACATTGGGGGCCGTTCCGCCGGGGTCAGAGTAGGCATAGTGGATCCGGGCAGCGTCAATCATGTGCTCCCGGAGGTAGTTGCAGCCTACATTCATCAGCTCGCAGGCATCCAGAGCGCTTCTGCCCAGGTGGGGCTCTCCACCGGCATGGGCGGCCACGCCATCGAAGATGAAGTTGGCACCCATAATGGCCACATCTCCCATGGAGCCCACCTCGTTCACCGTGCCGGGGTGCCAGGTATAGCAGAAGTCCACATTGTCAAAATAACCGGCCCGGGCGATAAACTGCTTGGAGCCCGCCCCCTCTTCGGCGGGGCAGCCGAAGAAGATCACGGTGCCGTCTCTGTTTTCCTGGTTCAGGTAGTCCTTCAGAGCCACAGCGGCAGCGTAGACTCCGGCACCCAGCAGATTGTGCCCGCAGCCGTGGCCGGAGCCCCCCTCTTCCACTGCCTCCTGGACGGGGCAGCCAGCCTTCTGGCTCAGGCCGGACAGAGCATCGTACTCTGCCAGCAGGCCCACCACAGGCTTCCCGGTGCCGCTTCGGAATGTGGCAGTGAAGGCTGTGGGGATACCCGCAATGCCCTCCTCAATGGAAAAGCCCTCTTTTTTCAGGGCGGCAATCAGGGCCCCGGCAGACTTGGTCTCCTCGTAGGAGAGCTCGGCATAGCCCCAGATCTCCTTGGCTAAAGAAACGGCGGTGTCTGCCTTTTGGGCCACCAGGTTTTGAATGGTTTCGATCATAATGCATTCTCCTTTACAGTACCATGCTCAGGAATTTAATGGTGCTTGGCTCATGGGGACAGGTGAATATCTGGTCCGGAGAGCCCTCTTCTTTGATGACACCATCGCAGATGAACAGGACCCGGTCCGAGACCTCTCTGGCAAAGGCCATTTCATGGGTAACAATGAGGATGGTCATGCCGCTGCGGGTCAACTCCCGGATGACGTTCAGGACCTCCTTGACCATCTCCGGATCCAGAGCCGAGGTGGGCTCATCAAACAGCATGACCTCCGGCTTCATGGCGAGGGCTCTTACAATGGCAAGGCGCTGCTTCTGTCCGCCGGAGAGCTTCCGGGGATATACCTCCGCCTTATCCCCCAGGCCCACCCGGTTCAGCAGGGCCATAGCTTCTTCTTTGGCCTGGTCCATGGGGATCTTCTTCTCCAGAGTGGGGGCCAGGGTCACGTTCTCCAGCACCGTCATATTGGGAAACACATTGAAGTGCTGGAAAACCATACCCAGGTTCTGCCGGTATTTGGCAATGTTCATTTTCTTATTATTCAATACATTTTCGCCCTTATAGAGGATCTCCCCCTCCTCCGGGGTCTCCAGCAGGTTCAGGCACCGCAGGAAGGTGGACTTGCCGCCACCGGAGGGGCCGATGATGGACACCACCTCTCCCCTGCGGATCTGGGTGCTGATGCCTTTCAGCACCTCCAGCTTGCCGAAGCTCTTTTTCAGATTCCGGGTCTCCAAAATTACATCAGTCACTGACGGTCAGCCTCCTTTCGATCACTTTCAGCAGCCGGGAAAGGACATAGTTGAGCAGAAAATAGATAATGCCCGCAATGGTCAGGGATTGCAGTGCCAGGAAGGTGGCGCTCTGGACGGTCTTGTAGCTGGTCATCAGCTCTCCTACAAAAAAGACGGAGGCCAGAGAGGTACCCTTCACCGTGGAAATGAACTCGTTGCACAGGGCGGGCAGAATGTTCTTGATGGCCTGGGGCAGAATCACACGGGTCAGCACATGGGTCTCGGACAGGCCGATGCTCCGGGCCGCTTCCCACTGGCCCCGATCCACGGCGGCAATCCCCGCCCGGATGATCTCGGAGATAAAGGCCGAGGCATTGACCACCAGGGCCGCCACAATGCACTGGGTATCGGAGAGCTCGAAGGGGACGATCTTCGGCAAAGCGATCCAGAAAAAGTACAGCTGCAATAGGATGGGGGTACCCCGAAGGATCTCCACCACCAGGTCTACCACCTTTTTCAGTACCTTCATCTTACTCATGCGCACCAGGGCAATGACCATGCCCAGCAGCGCCCCCAATAGCACCGTCACCGCGGAGATCCACAGGGTGCCCCACAGACCGGACAGGTAGACCGGGTAATACTTTAACCATACTTTGATGAACTTTTCCAACTGACTCTCCCCCTAATCCAATTGGGCGCCCAACGGGCGCCCCCAGGCCTTACTGGATCCCAAGCTCCGCTGCCCTGGCGGAATATTCTTCGTACCAGGCATCGATCTTGTCTTCCTTGTTCAGCTCCTCAATGCACTGGTTGACGAACTCCGCCAGACTCTCGGTGCCATCCATGGGCATAGCCACGCAGGTGCCGTTCATATTGGGATCTACCTCAAACCGGAAGCCGGTCGTCACAAGGCCGCCGTTGGCGCTGGCGTAGAGGTCCGCAGAGGCGGCATTGCAAATGCACACATCGGCCTTCCCCTCGGCCACAGCCAGGTAGCCGTCGGTCATATTCGCCACCAGCTTGAATTCCTTACAGGCACCGTTTACGTACTGATTGTACAGGGACTCCTGAACGCTGCCGCTCTGGGTGATGACCACCGCATCCTTCAAGGACTCCAGGCTGTTGTACTTCTCCCCATCCGAGCTCCGGACCAGGAAGCCATAGCCGGTGCTGTCGGCACGGTACACATTGCTCATCCGCATGGCCTCCGCCCGGGCGGGAGAATAGGCAATGGCGGAGATGGCCATGTCGTACTTGCCGTCGGTAACTCCAGCCAGCACCGCGGTAAAGTCCAGGGCGGTGATCTTCAGCTGGACCCCCAGCTTATCGGCAATGTATCTGGCGATCTCAATATCCAGGCCAACGTACTGGGCATCCCCGGACTGACTGGGGTCGATGAACTCCATAGGGGCGAAGTAGGGCTCCGTGCAGAATTCCAGCACCCCCTTCTCCTTGATCTTCTCCAGCCGGTCCTTGCTTCCGCCGCTGCCGCCGCAGGCCGTCAGGCTCAGAACCATCATCACTGCCAGAACCAAGCAGATAACCTTTTTCATAATGCGTTCCTCTTTTCTTCGGGATTTGGAGGTCTCTTCTTCCCTCCGGATGGAGATATGGTAGCATAAGAGGAGGCACTTTGTCAACGCTTTAGTACGCTAATGTGGTAGAGAAATAGAGTGCAGGGGTTTCCAGGATTTTTGTGGAGATTGCACAAAAGTTTTTTCCATAAAACGATATCGGACCACTTTCGAGAGGGCACGAAAATGGTCCGATACTTCTATGCGATTCTCTTACGCGATAGTAAATTAATCAACTGTGATAGGGACGCAGTAACTTTGTGTGGGCTTATGTGCGGAAAGCAGCGGGTGTATTAATCAAAGATTAGCTTTGAAGTGTCGTAATTTCTTTAAGGAACAGAACAGCCAATATCCAATCCATACGCCTACCATTCGCAGCAAGATATCATCAATATCGACTGATCTGCCTGAAAAGAATTGAACAACCTCGAGAAAGATAGAAAACGTGAGTGTCAAAAGTGTTACAGATTTAAGACTACGCCAGCGTTTGCCACAGATGGGATACAGGATGCCGAGCGGAAGAAATAAGCAGATATTCCCCAACAGATTCGCCGCAATCACTTGCGGAGCATCTTCTTTGCTTACCAAGAGTGCCCTTTTAATTAGCATTTGATAGATAGTTTTAAAGGGAATTAAGTTAATGGATTGACTTCTGTCGGTAAAAAAGAAAGTACCCACTTCTAAGTATGGTCGATTTGAAACGGCATCCATCCCAAGTTCAAGACTGGGGAAAATTGTTTGCGAACATATCCCAATCAGATAAGCAATGAGAAGGATTTTTATATAGGGTAACTTCACTTTTTGTCTGGGAATGGAAAAAAGGAGGCACAATAATAGGAGAAGCAAATAGGATGTAACAACCCATGAGGCGAGACTCCACAAATACTGAGAAATGATGGACATTTTTTCTCTTATCCTTTTTCAATATAGCTGTTGTAAATATTCATTGTAGTTTCGTCAGCAACACAAGCAAAGTATACAAGAGTATCTGAATCACCTATGTCATGACTAATCGATGCGTGACCGCCATTTTTGCATGTAACACTATAAATTTTCGTAATTAAACCCGTAGTCTTATAGAGCTTGAATTTGAATGCATCGTCCTTATGTGTCTTTGTCGTATAATCTTTTATATATCCCTTGATTTTTCCACCGTGACCTGAAAAAACATAATTTGAATAGATGGTATTGTTGTACTTCGATGTATTAACTTTAAAACTATATTGACCATTACTGGTCAAATTCCAGATATTGTCAAAATCTGGCTTGGATGCGCTGCATGTGTCAGTACGACTGGAATGTAATGCGGCTTTTAAATTATCTGGCAAATCTCTTTCAACAATAAATGTGGGAACAATTTCCACTGTGTAACTACCGTTCTCAACGGTAAAATCGTTGTATTCTTCCGCCAAAACAGGCAGAGCCAACATAGAAAGGGCCATAAGCAATGCAAGAAGCATGCAAATTCTTTTCGTTGCCATTTTAACATTCTCCTTTTATCGATATTATGTTAGTTAGACTCACCGCCAGCGAATATCCTGGCTATTTATTCTGCATCGGACTCCCCTCCCGCCCTT
>OIZO01001177.1_pt1 | contig 14366 bp, 15 predicted proteins | sample 1588551 | NCBI WGS metagenome assembly OIZO01 (sample SAMN03283271) | human gut metagenome | biome: human-associated habitat; material: feces | host: Homo sapiens | place: Peru | collected 2012 | reverse complement strand
TTTATCTAGTACAGAAAGTTCTCCTACAAGGAGAACTTTCCTACTATATAAAAAAAGATGCTATTTTTTAGCATCTTCAGATAATGTCATTTCAAAATAAAACTCTACTCCATTTTCTTTATTTAATACTCCATAGTCATTTTCATAATTATTCATTATTGCTTTTACTAAAGATAATCCTATTCCTGTTCCTCCATCTTCTCTATTTCTAGAAGCATCTACTTTGTAAAAACGTTTCCATATTCTGTCTAGCTCTATTTCATCTATATTGTCTCCGGTATTAAATACAGATATCCTTACTTTATCTTTTTTAGTTTTATTAATTGTTATTCTTATTTCTTTTTGTCCATTTACTTCTTTAACATGTTTTATAGCATTTGTAAAGTAATTTGTTACAACTTGCTCTATATAAAATTCGTCTGCCCAAACTAGTAGTTCTTCTGTGTTTTCAAATTTTATTTGAGCACCTTTTTCTTTTATCATAACATCACATTTTCTTATTACTTCATTTACTAATTCTACAATATTAAATTGAACATTATTAAATTCACGTTTTCCATATTCTAGTTTCATTAGCTCTAGTAATTGTTTTACTAATGTATCCATTTTGTTGGATTCATCTAAAATAACTTCTGCATAAAATTTTCTAGATTCCTCATCTGTATTTACATTTTCTACAAGTCCTTCTGCGTAACCTTGTATTAAAGCAATTGGTGTTTTCAATTCATGAGATACATCTGATATGAATTGTTTTCTCATTTCATCTATTTTAGATTTTTCTTCTATATCTTTTTCTAATTCTATATTTGAGTCTCTTAACCTATTTATTGTAGCTTCCAATTTGTCTGACATGCTATTTATGCTTTTTCCCAAATTGTTAATTTCGTCATCTGTGTCATTTACTTTGTATTTTTTACTAAAGTCTAATTTTGACATATTCTGTGCAATATCATTCAATTCTACTATAGGCTTAGTGAATTTCTTTGAAACAAATGATGCCAAAATACTTGCAATTATAATTGTAAATCCACCCATAAAGATTAGCAATCTATTAGATATTTGTACACTTTCTTGTATTGAAGCTACTTGGATACGTATATATACAATGTTTCCATTTTCAAGGGTTCCTGTTAAAAATATGTAATTCATACTATTTTTTTCGTTAATTATTCTTCTAATTATTATATTATTATTTTCATATATAACGTGATTATCGAAGTTTTCAATTCTTTGTGCTATTAAATTCTTGTCATTATTGTCTATAATTACTTCATTTATTTTTTCTACCGTAGTTGTTAAGTTTTTACCAGAGCTATATATAATATTATTCCTTGCATCCATAATTAAAATATCAAAATTATTTTTTATGGATATTCTATTTAACTCATCTTCTATATTAGAATAATACCCGTTTTCATCTACTTGAGCATATATTTCATTGATTTTTTGATATGCCAATTTTACATTTTTAATTTTGGAATATAGGTAAAAACTTTCTAGTACTACATTGTTAATAATTATTAAAAATAATACAATTAATGCTACTATAATACATAAAGAACTAAATAATCTAAAACGTACAGATTTTGTATTTTCCTTAATACCTTTCATTTATTTGCTCCTATTTTACTTCAAATTTATATCCTACTCCACGAATAGTTTCTATATATTTTCCTTTTTTACCTAATTTATGTCTTACTTTCTTTATATGACTATCTATTGTTCTTGTGTCTCCATAATAGTCATAGTTCCATACATTGTTTAAAATTTTATCTCTAGACAATGCTATTCCATTGTTATCTACTAAATATTTAAGTAATTCATATTCTCTTAGGCTTAATTCTATTTGTTTTCCATCGACTTTTACTGTTCTTCCATCACTATCTATTACAATTCCACCATAATCTTTTGTTTCATTTTTCTTTTCAGTTGTTCTATTTAAAATAGCTTCTACTCTTGCTACTAATATTTTTGGACTAAATGGTTTAGAAATATATTCGTCTACTCCAAGCTCAAATCCAAATAATTCATCTTGTTCTTCTCCTCTTGCAGTTAGCATTATAATTGGAACATTAGATTTTTGACGGATTTGCCTTAAAACTGACCAGCCGTCTAGCTTTGGCATCATAACATCTAACAATATTATATTAATTTTATTTTGGTTTTCTTCAAATACTTTTAATGCTTCTTCACCATCTCCAGCTTCCAATACTTTATACTGCTTTTGCATTAAAAAGTCTTTTACTAATTTACGCATTCTTGATTCATCATCTACTACTAAAACTGTAATATCGCTCATATTTTCCTCCTATTACTTAAACATTTGAAAAGAAGAGCAATTTTATATTTTATTGCTCTACTTTCTTTTGTTTTATTTTACTAATAAATTATGTCTAATTTGTGAATCTTTTGTTATTTTTTATCCAATCATCTGGCTTTATAGTATTTTCTTCTATTGAATATGCATTACTTCCTTGTGCTTGTACTTGCTCTCTAAAACTTTCTTCTTTCATATATGGATTTCCTAATCTTATACAATATTGTCTATGTTTTTCGTCCATTTAAAGCACCTCTCTTACTTTATTTCTTCATACCTTCTTTAATATAGTTTACTTCTTCTTCCATGTCTAACCTCATAAATAAAGGTTCACCTTTTTCTATTACTTTAATTCCTTCTTTTATTTTTCCATACTCTTCTATGCTATCCCAATTAATAAGATTTTCATCTTTAATTCCTAATTGATTTAACATTTTTTCAGAAGTTTCTTTCATAAATGGTTTTAATAAAACTGCTACTATTCTTAAATTCTCTACTAAATGGTACATTACAGAAGCTAATTTTTCCTTATCTTCTTCAGTTTCTGATTTTGCTAAAACCCAAGGTGCTGTCTCATCTATATATTTATTGCTTCTTGAAATTATATTCCAAATTTCGCCTAATGCATTGCTTACATGTATACTATCCATGTTTTCTTCAAATTCTTTTACTTTTTCTATTACATATTTTTCTAGTTCTTCATCTTGTTCATTTTTTACATTAGTTAATTTAGGAATAACTCCTCCAAAGTATTTATTCATCATTCCAATTGTTCTATTTAACAAGTTTCCTAAGTCATTACATAAGTCAATATTATATCTTTCTACAAATCCTTCTGGTGTAAATACTCCATCTTGTCCATATTGTAATTCTTTTAATAAGAAATATTTTGTTGCATCCAATCCATATCTATCTATTAATAGTTCTGGATAGACAATATTTCCTTTAGATTTTGACATTTTTCCGTCTTTCATCATTATCCAGCCATGTGCATATAGTTTTTTAGGTAATGGTAAATCTAATGCCATTAAGAATATTGGCCAATATATACCATGGAAACGAATAATGTCTTTTCCTACAATATGAACGTCTGCTGGCCAGTATTTTTTGAATTTACTATCATCTTCTGACCCATATCCTAAAGCTGTAATGTAGTTTGTTAAAGCATCTAACCAAACATATACAACATGTTTTGGATTTTTCCTTACTTTAACTCCCCAATCAAAACTTGTTCTGCTTACGCATAAATCTTCTAAACCTGGTTTTATAAAATTATTGAATAATTCATTTTTTCTTGATTCTGGTGCTATAAAATCTGGATTTTCTTCATAAAATTTTACTAGTCTATCTTGGTATTTTTTCATGTTAAAGAAATAAGATTCTTCTTTCATTTTCTTTACTTCTCTACCACAATCTGGACATTTTCCATCAACTAATTGTGTATCTGTAAAAAATGTTTCGCATGGTGTACAATACCAACCTTCATACTCTCCTAAGTAAATATCACCTTGTTCCATTAATCTATCAAATATATCTTCTACAACTTTTGTGTGTCTTGGTTCTGTTGTACGAATAAAATCATCATAATCTATATCCATTAATTTCCACAATTTTTTAGCGGTTTCTGCCATTTCGTCTACATGTTGTTGTGGAGTTTTTCCGTTTTTTAAAGCTACTTCTTGTATTTTTTGTCCATGTTCATCTAATCCAGTTAACATGTAAGAGTCATACCCTCTTGCTATTTTATAACGTTTCATACTATCAGCAAGCACCGTTGTATATGCTGTTCCTATATGGAATTTTCCACTTGGATAATAAATTGGTGTTGTGATATAAAATGTTTTCTTTTCCATTTTGTTTCCTCCTTACATTTTTAACTTTTTTCTATAACATTTGCATTTTATCATAATTTTATTAGAAATACAATATTTTAAATAAAATTAGTGATACTAAAAACACTCTAAATTTACAATATTATAGGAGGTAACATTTCACTAAACGTTACCTCCCAAAATCTATATAAAAAACAATATATATTGTTTGTACTATATATTATTCATATTTATCAAAATTGGTTACATCAAAATGTACATTTCTATTTGCATTAAATAAATAAAGCATATTTATTTATTTATTTAATTTAAACAATATATTTTATTTCATTGTTAGGAAAATATTTTTTCATAAGCATTCTTATATATTCCTCTGCTTCTTGCCTAACTTCTTTTTTATAAGTATACTTTCCTCTGCCTCTCCCTGTCATTTTTTCTTTATCATAAAGAACTGGATTGTTTGGAAAAGCCTCTGTATTAATAGCATTGTGAATATAACTATAAGTCATAAAAATAAGTTCAAAAAATACATTGTTTTTTACTTTTTCACTCAAATTCTCTGCTAAATATTTTATTAATTCTTCATATTGTTCTTTCCAATCTTCTATTAGTACAATTGGTGCTATTAAAATTCCTACTTTATAATCCGCTTCTTTCAATTTGTTTATTGACTCTACTCTTTTGCTTAGGGGGGATGTTCCTATTTCTATTTTACTTATTATTTCTTGTGGATTAACACTTACTCTTACTATTATTCTTCCACCATGATTTAAATTCAAAATTGGATCTACCATACCAAACTTAGTTGGAAAAGTTAAATATCCTTTTGTTGTTCTACTTATAAAATTTTCTATTGTCCATTCTAAATTTCCTGTAATTGTGTTTTCTAAAATTAAGTCACTATTACTACCTATTTCTAGTACTAATTCTTTTTCACTCTCGTTACACACTTTAATTATTTTATTTAACATTTCTTCACGATTTACAAACAACCTTAAATATGCGCATTTGTTATAATTACAAACTAGATAGCAATACATACACATTGCAATACATCCGTGAAGATGTATATGGTACTAAATAGTCTGATATCTTATTATTTGGTACAAATTTATGAGTTTTTCTTATTCCTATAATTAAATTTTGTTTCATATTACAAAATTCTTTATTTTCTTTTTTTCTCATTTCTTCAATGTTATTATGGTTTTCAATTTCTTTACAAGGCACACCTTTTTCTCTATACCTTTTTAGCAATCTTTTTCCTAACTCATAATTTTCTGCTTCTTTTTCAAAAAAAACTTCTCTTGGTAAAAACATATCTTTCACTCCTTTATAAGAATTAGTTTTTACCAAGAAAAGTTTTTTATTCAAGACATTCGGAGACGGATCAATTTAGCCTTTCAAAATTGAGATATTCTATTTAAAAATGACAAAGGCGTCTTAAAATATATTCTATATTTTTTTAGCAATTAATGCTTTTATTTTTATCCCTTGTTCCTTAAACATTTTTTCATGTTCTGTTTCAATGTTTTCCCAGAAATCTTCTTCATTTTCCAAGTCATATGTCTTTTTAATTAATTTAAAACCTGCTTCTTTAAAATAAACTAAGCTGTCTTCGAATAAGTTATCATCATCTGTTTTAAAGTATATTTCTCCATCATCTATTAAAAACTCTTTATATTTTTCTAGTTGTTTTGTATGTGTTAATCTCTTTTTATGATGCTTTCCTCTAGGCCATGGATTGCAAAAATTTATATATATTCTTTCTACTTTATCTTTTTTATCTAGTATTAAGAAAATTCTTTCTATATCAAACCTTGTTAAATATACATTGTCTATTTCTTTGTTTTCATTTTTATATGTTTCTTCTATGTTCCTTTTTGCTAACCCAAGCATTGCATCTACTAAATCTATTGCCAAATAATTTATATTTTTATTTTTTACAGCAAGTTTTGAAATGAAACTTCCTTTACCACAACCTAATTCTATATGAAATGGTGCTTCATTTTTATATAAAGTTTTCCACTTTCCTTTATAATCTTGTGGATTATCTATATAAAATTTACTTGCTTCTAGTTCTGGTCTAGCCCATGGTTTAAATCTTATTCTCATTTTTTCTTCCTTCTTTGACTTTTATTTTTTGCATTTTACCATATTCTATGCTTTTTGACAAGAACATTGTCTATTTTTGTCAATATCTTTTTCCTTTATTTTCCATTTTTATATTTACATTTTTTAGGAAATCATATATAATCTTTTCAATATTATTTTAAGGAGGGCAAAGCCTATGGTAACATCTCAAATTGAACAAGAAGCTAAAAATTTTATAGGCAAAAAAGGACCTAATTATGTTCTAAATCTTGCCACAAAAGAGGAAAAGAAACATTTTGAAGGAATCATATATAAGAATGGTGTTGCTAACACTAATATCTTTTGTTATCCCTCTAATATTTCCCATAATTTTTAGTATTTTGTTCATACCAAAAATAAAAAACACCAAGAGCTTAAAATTAAGTCTTGGTATTTTTTTATCTTCTGCAAAATTAATATTTTATTTTACATATTCATTTAATGGTTTTACTCTGTATTTTAATTCATCTAATTTATCTGTAGAAACATATCCTGGCATACCATTTATAACATCTGGTATTCTATTTACTATAGTAGCACAAGTAAGTTCTACTGTTGCAGGTCTTGCAACTACTATTGTTGTATCTGGTTCGCCTTCTATTGTCCATTCGTTTTTATCATAATCTTCTTTTGAATATACTTTTCCTATACATTCAGATTCTATTGTAATTCCCTCTTCTGTTTCAGTTGTTACTACTGCACTCATTCCAGTAGCATCTCCTGCTTTTACTGTCATTCCTAAAGTTTCTGAATATATATCTTCTTTATATGTGTGTGGTACTGTTTTTTGTGTTTGAGATTTTACTGTTAATCCTAGTTTTGAACAAAGCCATCCATTTACATTCCACATGTATGATGGTAAATATTCTCCTGCATCTATCATTTTTTGTCTTTCTTCATTTGAAATTCTATCTACTGATGCAACTTGTTCGTCAAATTCTTGAAGTGTTAGACCTGAACCATGTGCTCTGGCTAATGCTATTCCATAGTCTTCTACATTATAGCTTGAGCTTCCTTTAATTTTCTTTATTGTATGTGTTGAACCACATATTGCTGAGATTAATTCACCCCAATATATATCTTGATATCCGCTTCCTGTAATTGTACATCCATTTTGTTTTGCAAGTTCATCTATTTTTTTAGTTGCTACTGGGTTAGAATTTGCTGGATAAAAAGCTTCTTCACATGTAGTAATTGCATTTATTCCAAGTTTAGCACAAAGCATTAATGCATCTTCTACATCTTTAAATAAACTCATAGTAGTTACTATTACTATATCTGGTTTTACTTCTTTTAGCATTTCTTCTGCATTTTCTTTTGAAGTTATAGTAACTCCTTTTTCTTCTCCTCCCATAACAGCTGAAATGTCTTTTCCTATAACTGCTGGATTTACATCTACAGCTCCTACGATTTCTGCTCCTTTTTCATACACATAGCGCATTGTGTATACTGACATTTTTCCTGTACCATATTGTACAACTCTTACTTTTCTTTCCATCTTTTGCACCTTTCCTTTCATTTTAAATTATATATAGATTATTTACTATATAACTAAATTTATTCTTTTTCTTCTGCATTATACTAAAATAGTCCCATAACAAAATTTCTTATTCCATTCCATATTCCTTGAAAAATATTTGAAATTATATTTACTATTGTTTTTATTATAAAATTATTTTCATAAAATTCTATTAATAATTTATGTGTTGGTGGAAAAAACCATATAATTAAAATAATAATTGTTAGGATTGCTAACACCTTTAGTAGTTCTAAAAATCTTTTAAAAGTCCATGGTTCTTTTACTTTGTAACCTAAGCTTCTTAAATAATTATTATATGCATTTGCATATGCTCTATTTATTTCTTTTTGTATATTTTGGTAGTTATTGTTTTCATTTGTATTTTTATTAATATTTTGTTTTTCATTTCTATAATATGCTTGATTTTCTAATTGTTCTTGTATTCTTTCTTGTTCATATTCATTTATTTGTTGGTTTCTTTTTTGTTCTTCTATTATTTTTTCTTGTTTTCTTTGTTCTTCTAGACTTATATCATATTCTTTCCTTTTTTCCTCATTACTTAAAACTTCATACGCCTCATTTATTTGTTTCATTTTTTCTTCAGCGTTCTGTTTTTCTTCTCCTTGTTGTAAATCTGGATGATATTTTTTTACTAGAACATGATAAGCCTTATCTATAACTTCTTTTGATGCCTTTTCACTTACCTCTAATATTTCATATAAATTTGACATGTTTGCCCCTTAAATTTAATTATTTTTTAAATTATATCATTAAAATTATTAAAAGCATAGTATTTTTTTATAAAATATGTTATAATTCACTCATTAAAAATAAAATCAAGGAGTGATACAATTGAAATTAACTTCAGATGACGAAACTTTAGCAGAAAATAAGGTATTAATTTTATATATTTTAAATAAAGTTGGAAAATCTATTTCAAATGACGCATTACTTAATTTAGTTCTTGCTGTTACTGATATGAATTACTTTTATTTTCAACAATTTTTATTAGATTTATTAGAAAATAATTATATATCAAGTTATGAAAAAGAAGAACATACTTTTTACCAAATTACTGATTTTGGAAAAGAAACTTTAAGCTTAACACAAGATATTTTACCTGGAATTATTAAATTAAGAGTAGATAGCAATTTTAAAGAAGAAATGGATAGCTTTGAAAATGAACATTCTATAATTGCAGAATATACTCCTCGTAGTGAAAATTACTTTGATATTTCTTGTAAAATTGTAGAAAAAAACGAAACTATTTTTGAAGTAAAAACCTTTGCTGGTTCTCCAAATCAAGCAAAAGATATTGTTGATAATTGGAAAAATCATGCAGATGAATTATATCCTGCAATTTTAAATATCTTAACAAAAAAATAAAGGCTAAAGCCTTTATTTTTTGTTTATAGTATTTTCAACTTTTGAAATTACATCATTTATTTCTATTACTTCTACTTCTTCTGAATTTCTTAATTTAAATTCAATTATGTCTTCTTCAACTTTTTTACCAACTGTTATTCTTACTGGAATTCCAATTAAATCCATATCGTTGAATTTTACTCCTGGTCTTTCATTTCTGTCATCTAATATTGTGTCTATTCCCATGCTTTGTAATTTTTCATATAATTCGTTTGCTACTTTTACTTGTTTTTCATCTTTACCACTAATTAATACTATAGCAACTTTAAATGGTGCTATATTTGCTGGCCAAATTATACCTTTTTCATCATGATTTTGCTCTACTATTGCAGCTATAATTCTTTCAATTCCTATTCCATAGCATCCCATAACTACTGGTTTTAATTCATTATTTTCATTTGAGTAGTTTAATCCTAAACTTTCGCTATATTTTGTTCCAAGTTTAAATGTATTTCCTACTTCTATTCCTTTTTTGAATACTAAATGACCTTTACCACAACATGGGCAAATGTCTCCCTCTTGTACATTTCTAATATCTGCTACCATTTCTACTTTAAAGTCTTCTAGATTTACATTTATATAGTGATAATCTGTTTCATTAGCTCCTACCAAGAAGTTTTTCATATATTTTACACCATTATCCATTATAACTGGAATGTCTAAACCTATTGGTCCTGCAAAACCTATCTCTGCATTTGTAATTCTTCTTACATCTTCTGGTTCTGCTAAAGCTACTTCTTTGGCATTTAATAGTTTTTGTAATTTTACTTCATTTACATCTTTGTTTCCTTGTACCATACATGCATAGAATTTATCATCTACTTTGTATATTAATGTCTTTACAAATTTTGCTGGATCTTCATGTAAATATTCTGCCAATTCATCAATAGTTCCTACATGTGGTGTATTCATTTTTTCGTATTTTTTCTTTTCTTCTTTATTTTCTATTTCTTCATCTACACATTTGCTAACTTCTATATTTGATGCATAATCACAATTATCACATAGAACTAAAATGTCTTCTCCAACATCTGTTATTGCTTGGAATTCCTCAGATAAAAGTCCTCCCATAACACCTGTATCTGCTCTTACTACTACATAATTTAGTCCTACTTCTTTGCATATTTTATGGTATGCTTCGAATTGTTTTTTGTAAGATTTGTCTGATTCTTCTTGGTTTATATCAAAGCTGTATGCGTCTTTCATTGTAAATTCTCTTGTTCTAATTAGACCTAAACGTGGTCTTACTTCGTCACGATATTTATTACCTATTTGATACAAAGTATATGGAAAATCTTTGTATGATTTTGCTTTCATCATTGAAGCTAATACAAAAAATTCCTCGTGTGTTGGACCTAATACGTATGGTCTATTATATCTATCATTTAATTTGAATATTGATGGTCCAAATAGTTCATATCTTCCTGATTTTTGGAAAACATCTATTGGTAAAAGCATTGGCATTGTTACTTCTTGTGCCCCTGCCTCATTCATATTTTTTCTTACTATATTTTTTACGTTTTCATATACCTTTTGTCCTAATGGCATTTTCATATAAATACCATTTCCTATTTTTTTAAACATTCCACTTTTTACAAGTAAATTTCCACTTGCAGATTCTTCATCTTTTACATCTTCTCTTAATGTATAAAAATAACTTTCACTTAATTTCATTTTTTTGCTCCTCTTTTCTTTAAATTTTCTTGTTTTAATTGTAGACGTGAATACTCCTTGCATACATTTTTTGAATAGACACAAATTTTCTCACGTTCACCTTTATTTATTATCTTCTTCCCTTTCGGGCATTGGAGCCTCTATGTTTTCTTCTTTATTTTCTTCTTGTTGTTCTACTTTTTCTTTTTCCGTTTCTTCATTATTTTCTTTTATAATGTCATCTATTACTATTTGTTGATTTTCATCTAATTTATATCTTGGAAGTTCTGGTAAATCCTCTAAAGATGTAATACCAAACATTTTTAAAAATTCATTAGTTACACTATACATGCTTGGTCTTCCTGGTGCATCCGCCTTTCCAACATTCTCAATAAGATTATATTCTAATAATTTATACATTGTTCCATCTGAGTTAACACCACGAATTGCCTCTATTTCTGCTCTTGTAATTTTAGGATTATATGCAATAATTGATAAAGTTTCTAAAGCTGCATTTGATAAATTTGGTTTACTTCTTTTATCAAATATTGGATAAATATATTCATAATATTCTTTTTTTGTAGTTAATTGGATTGCATCATTAATTTTTATTATTTCAATTCCTCTTCCAGCTTTTTCATAATCTTGTTTCATAATTTCGATAATCGCAAAAAGGTCTTCACTACTCAATTCTAGTGCAGACATTAATTCTTTTATTTGTACTTCTCTTCCACAAGCAAATAAAATTGCTTCAATTATAGCTTTTGCTTTTTCTATTTCCATAGTATAACTCCTTTTTTACATTTGTACTATTATCGCATGAAAATAGCTGTATGTCAATAATAAAGCTACAGTTTTAACTCACTGTAGCTTTATCTGTTTTTTCTATATTTTTTATCTTTTCATAAATTTTTTGCTTTGTTCTATATCTTTTATTTTCTGAGATTACTAGATACCACAAATATGCAAGTATAAGTAAAATTGCTATGTTTTTCAAATTTAAAATTACTATACTGCTAATTGCTGTTAATATACTAATAGTAACGTTTGAAATCATATAACTATATCTATATGATTCTTTTCTTCCAAATAAAATATGTAATATTCCTTTTGCTATTCTTCCTCCATCTAAAGGATAAATTGGTATTAAATTAAATATTGCAATCAAAATATTTGCATATATAACTATATCTCTGCTTATTCCAAAAAATGATATTGGAAATAATAAAAATACAATTATAAATAATAGATTTGTAAGTGGTCCACTAGCTGCAATAATAATCTTTTTTAGAGTTAACAAGGTACCTTTCTTTATTTTCTTATTATAATTTTCTACCTTACTTTCAAATCCAATAGACAACCCTAAAGGCATTATCTCTAAACTATTTGGTTTAAACCCTAAAAATATTCCTGCTAGCATATGTCCTAGCTCATGAAATAGTGCAAATAACATTAATATTCCATAAATTTCAATTTGCCTTGTTACTATAAAAATAGCAATAAACACAAATATTTTTAAATGTAATCTTATTTTCAATTTGATTCTCCTTTTAAAAATCCATTATATATTCTGGATTAACAACTCTATTTTCTCTTCTTACCTCAAAATGTAAATGAGGACCTGTAGCATTTCCTGTAGAGCCTACTTCTCCTATTTGCTCTCCTTGTGATATTTTATCTCCTTGTTTTACATATATTGTTTGACAATGTGCATAAATTGTTATAACATCACCATTTTGAATGTATACATGATTTCCATAGCCACCTTCTGAAGAAACAAATGTAACTTCTCCTTCCATTGCTGCAACAAATTTTGTTCCTGCGTTTACTGCTATATCTATACCTGCATGATTTGCAGATACAATTTCAGTCGGTGTTCTTGCTCCATATCTTGAACTTATTGTTCCTTTTAGTGGTAATGTAAAACTATAATTTTCTTTAATGTAATTTGCATCTATTTCCATTTGTGACAAAGGTTCTTGGCTTTGTGGTTCTTCATCTGCAGAAGTCTCTGTTGTTGCACTAAGCACATCGCTATCTTCTCCTCCTCCAATTCCTCCTGTCACTTGTTCATTTGTAGTTTGCTCATTTACTTCATTAGCATTTTCTGCTTGTTCATTTGATATTATGTTTGTAGTTTCATTAGTCATTTCGTTAGATATTTCATTCGTATTTTCATTGTTTTCTTTTACTATTAGTCCTTTTAAATTATTGTTATAATAATCCCCTACTTTTGTATATAGTTCTTGAAAATTAATATCATATGACAAAAACTCTCTTGTTTTTGTCATTACATCTTCTGAAAATATGTAATTTGAATTTTTTATCATATAAAATATGAAGTATATTAATAGACATATAGCAATTTGCAAAATAAGTTTTTTAAATAACATATATTCCTTTTTATTATTGGTATTTACATGACTTGTTGAAACTCGAATACCACTATTATTTTGCATTTTTCTTCTTTGATAAATTTCTTCTGCTTTTCTTATTCTTTCTTCTGCACTTAACGCTCTTTCCAAAGACTTACACCTCTTCCTTAGTTTTAGCTTTGTTTCATTTATATGCTTGTTTTATTTTTTTATGACTATTTGTTTTTTTCTAAATTTTATAAATAGTCTAAATTTTTGAATTTTTTTTTTATTTTTTAGGTTTGTCCTTGAAATTTACTTTAATGAATGCAAAAAACTAGCCAAATCTCTATTTATCGAGATTTTGACTAGTTTTTTGACATATTAATATTAAGTTCTAAATTATTCCATTGTATATGGATTTCCGCTTGTTCCAATTCCTCCTGTTATTTTGATAGTTGATTTTAGAGCAAAACATGGACGAAGTCCATACGCGTCCGAATATCCAGCACTGAATCCGTTTTCTCCATAAAGACCAAACAAGCCCCAATAGGTCAAGGAGCCTCCGCCTGCCTCCCACATAGCGCACACAGAAACCGCATTGAGAAGAATCCGAATACACATAGCGGGACGCTAACCAATAATCTTCTCCTGTTTCCATTATATTTAAGTTTTTCATTTGTGTTTGGTCTGTCGTATAATTTGTATCTTCTCCTTTCATATTGTTTGCTCCTGATACTGATGAAGTAAATTGTAATTGTACTGGTCCTGCATTTTCTGAATTTTTATTTGTAAATGTTCCATTTTGATTTGTTGGCATGCTTCCTACACATCTTGCATCTGCTGCATATATTTTGTTTAAATATTTTTCTGCTTCACTATTTAATGTTGTTATTACATTATTGTAAGAATCTCTTGTATTATCCAAGCCTTTTCCTCCTAAGGTTATATCTACTATATTTTTATCTGTTATTATTTGTAAACCATATTCTGAACTTGCATCATATAATACTCTACATGTTACTACTCCATTTGTTCCTACACTACTTACTCCTGTATTGTAATTTATATAAGCTCCTGCTGGTAACTCTTTAGTTGTTGTTATTTCTTTTACTGTTATAGTTTTTGTTATAACT
>OIZO01001172.1_pt1 | contig 14404 bp, 9 predicted proteins | sample 1588551 | NCBI WGS metagenome assembly OIZO01 (sample SAMN03283271) | human gut metagenome | biome: human-associated habitat; material: feces | host: Homo sapiens | place: Peru | collected 2012 | reverse complement strand
TGGTAGAAGTCATCACCCGAATATCCCAACCGTATTTCCTGTTCAGATTATCCATCATCCCCCTGAACACGATGCCGTGAGGAGCCGTATCCTTCAAGCCGGTAAAGCCGATGATGTAATGAATCATCTCGTGGAGCAACACGCTCTTAGCCTGCTGCTCGGTCATATCATAATAGGTGCTCATCGAGAGCTTAAAGTCGTAAAGCTTGGTGCGGCCCCAGCGGGATGCGCGCTTAAAGGCGAGCTGTCCCAATCGGGTCTTGGCACGGGTAAGTGCCAGTTCCGGAAGCGGCAACTTACCCCCGAAATATTCCTGGTCAAAACGCTTGAACCACTCCTCCATCCAGTCGATTGTTACAATCATATTGTATATTTATTCAGTTTTTATTCAGGCTTGCGCCTGTAGTATTATAAAACGACTGCAAAGATACATTTTTTTTGGGAAACACATACATATTTATTGAAAAATGAGTAACCTTGCACCCAAATTTACAACAAAAATGAATAAGACTGCACAGCACATCATTGATATTGAAAACGTATCTAAAAGAGCATTATAAGCACAGAAGGTTGTCGAGGAAACATCGTCGTCACCATATTATAAAGGTAAAAAGATAAAAAAGTAAAAGGGAAAAAGGGTAAAAGTTCCTTGTTCAGGGCAACGTCATGGGTATGATAGCTGTCAACAAGCTCCCCTGTAAGGGCAAAAACACCTCTTTTTAAGGGAAAAATGAAGTTTTTTGAAGAAAAAGTGAAAAAAGTTGGTGAAAAATTTGGTGGAATGAAAAAAAAGCACTACCTTTGCACTCGCTTTTAAGAACAAAGCTTTTACCAAATAAAGGTTGTTCGCAAATCAAAAGCTTTCGGGTAGTTACCAGAGTGGCCAAATGGGGCAGACTGTAAATCTGCTGGCTATGCCTTCGGTGGTTCGAATCCATCACTACCCACTTTCTTTGATAAGCGGAAATAGCTCAGTTGATAGAGCACTAGCCTTCCAAGCTGGGGGTCGCGGGTTTGAGCCCCGTTTTCCGCTCAACTTTTTAGTTTGCTGTTATAGCTCAGCGGTAGAGCACTTCCTTGGTAAGGAAGAGGTCGTGAGTTCAAGTCTCACTAACAGCTCTCTTATTTGTGAAGAACAATCCAAATTAGCAATTCATTCATAAAAAAATAAATAAAAGCTATGGCTAAAGAGAAATTTGAACGTACCAAACCGCATGTAAACATCGGTACGATTGGTCACGTAGACCACGGTAAGACTACTTTGACTGCCGCTATTTCTAAGGTGCTCCACGAGCGTCTCGGAACTGGTGAAGATGTTAAGTCTTTCGATCAGATTGATAATGCTCCTGAAGAAAAAGAGCGTGGTATTACTATTAACACTGCTCACATCGAATATGAAACTGAAAAGCGTCACTATGCTCACGTAGACTGCCCGGGTCACGCCGACTACGTTAAGAACATGGTTACTGGTGCTGCTCAGATGGACGGTGCCATCATCGTAGTTGCTGCTACTGATGGTCCGATGCCTCAGACTCGCGAACACATCCTTCTCGCTCGTCAGGTGAACGTTCCTCGTTTGGTTGTTTTCTTGAACAAGTGTGATATGGTTGAGGACGAGGAAATGCTCGAACTCGTTGAAATGGAAATGCGCGAATTGCTCGAACAGTATGACTTCGAAGAGGATACTCCTATCATTCGTGGTTCTGCTCTCGGTGCTTTGAACGGTGTTGCTAAGTGGGAAGATTCTGTAATGGAATTGATGAACGCTGTTGACACTTGGATTCAGGAGCCGGTTCGTGACGTTGAAAAGCCTTTCTTGATGCCTGTTGAAGACGTATTCTCAATCACTGGTCGTGGTACTGTTGCCACTGGTCGTGTTGAAACTGGTGTCGTTAAGGTTGGTGACGAAGTTCAGATCCTTGGTCTCGGTGAAGACAAGAAGTCAGTTGTAACTGGCGTTGAAATGTTCCGCAAGCTCCTCGATGAGGGTGAAGCTGGTGACAACGTAGGTCTTCTCCTCCGTGGTATCGATAAGTCTGAAGTTAAGCGTGGTATGGTTATCACTCACCCAGGTGTTATCACTCCGCACAAGAAGTTCAAGGCTTCTATCTACGTATTGAAGAAGGAAGAAGGTGGTCGTCACACTCCATTCGGTAATAAGTATCGTCCTCAGTTCTACCTCCGCACTATGGACTGTACAGGTGAAATTCACTTGCCAGAAGGAACTGAAATGGTAATGCCTGGCGATAACGTTGAAATCACTGTAGAATTGATCTACGCTGTAGCAATCAACGTTGGTCTCCGTTTCGCTATCCGTGAAGGTGGTCGTACGGTAGGTTCTGGCCAGATTACTGAAATTCTTGACTAATACCTTTCCTATAAGGATTAATCAATAAAAATGGATTCTCGCACTTCTGCGAGAATCCATACTTACGGGAATAGCTCAGTTGGTAGAGCACTGGTCTCCAAAACCAGGTGTCGGGAGTTCGAGCCTCTCTTCCCGTGCTAATACAAAAAGCAATGTTTAAGAATATATATCTATATTGTAAAGATTCTTATGAAGAACTAGCTCATAGAACCACGTGGCCAACACGTAAGGAGCTAACTCATAGTGCGATTGTCGTTTTAATTGCTTCCGTGATAATCGCAATTGTGGTGTTTGCCATGGATAAGGTCTTTGAAACTCTCATGCAACTTATTTACAGCATTAAATTCTAATCTCACAATGGCTGAAGTTGAAATGCAATGGTACGTTTTGCGTGCCGTTAGCGGAAAAGAAGCTAAGGTGAAGGAGTACATTGATGCAGAAATTAATAATGGCCGCCTTGGCGGTCATGTTTCGCAGGTGCTCATTCCAACCGAAAAGGTCGTTCAGATTCGCAACGGTAAGCGCATCGTCAAGGAGCGCAATTATTTGCCAGGCTATGTTTTGGTTGAAGCGCGCTTGGTTGGTGAAATTGCCCATGAACTCCGCAACACCCCGCAGGTGCTCGGTTTCTTAGGCGGTCTTGACCATCCTACGCCTCTTCGCGCCAGTGAGGTGAATAGAATTTTAGGCAAAGTTGATGAAATGGAGGTGGATGCAGTTGATGCAGAAATCCCATTTGTTGAAGGGGAATCTGTCAAGGTTAGCGACGGTCCTTTCAGCGGGTTCACCGGTGTCATCGAAAAGGTTGACGCTGAGAAGAAGAAGGTTACGGTTACGGTCAAAGTGTTTGGCCGCAGCACGGGCTTGGACCTTGGTTTTACGCAGATAGAGAAGGAATAACGGTTGCTGTTACGAACCTCCGTTGACCTTCATACAATTTAAAAATAAAATATTACAATGGCTAAAGAAGTTGCTGGATTAATCAAATTACAGATTAAAGGTGGCGCTGCAAATCCTTCCCCTCCCGTAGGTCCTGCCTTGGGTTCAAAGGGTATCAATATTATGGATTTCTGCAAGCAGTTCAACGCCAGAACTCAGGAGAAGGCTGGTAAGGTTTTGCCAGTTGTTATCACTTACTATAATGACAAATCATTCTCATTCGTAGTTAAGACTCCTCCTGTAGCAATTCAATTGCTCGAAGCAGCCAAGAAGAAGAGTGGTTCCGCTCAGCCTAATCGTACTAAGATTGCTGAAATCACTTGGGATCAGGTTAAGGCTATCGCCGAAGACAAGATGCCAGACTTGAATTGCTTCACTATTGAATCTGCCATGAAGTTGGTAGCAGGTACTGCCCGCAGTATGGGTATCACAGTTAAGGGAGACTTCCCTGGTTAATAATTAACTTCAATTTTTGAACTGAACATGAGTAAACTGACAAAAAATCAGAAGTCTGTAGCTGGCAAGATTGAAGCAGGGAAAGCTTACACTTTGAAGGAAGCATCTAGCTTGGTTAAGGAAATCACCACGACTAAGTTTGACGCCTCTTTGGATATCGACGTTCGTCTCGGTGTTGACCCTCGTAAGGCCAATCAGATGGTTCGCGGCGTTGTATCTCTGCCAAATGGTACTGGCAAGACAGTTCGTGTGCTTTGCCTCTGTACGCCTGATGCAGAAGCTGCTGCTAAGGAAGCAGGTGCAGATTATGTAGGTCTCGATGAATATATCGAGAAGATCAAGGGTGGTTGGACTGATATTGATGTTATCATCACTATGCCAGCTATCATGGGTAAAATCGGTGCTCTCGGCCGTGTTCTCGGTCCGCGCGGATTGATGCCTAACCCTAAGAGTGGTACTGTTACCATGGATGTTGCCAAGGCAATCCGTGAGGTTAAGCAGGGTAAGATCGATTTCAAGGTTGACAAGACTGGTATCGTTCACACTTCAATTGGTAAGGTTTCTTTCACTCCCGAGCAGATCTTCGGCAATGCAAAGGAATTCATCGCTACCATCAACAAGTTGAAGCCTGCTGCTGCCAAAGGTACATATATCAAGAGCATTTATCTTTCCTCCACTATGAGCAAGGGTATCAAGATAGATCCCAAATCTGTTGACGAAATCTAAAATTTGACGGCAAATCATGAAAAAGGAAGATAAAGGTTTGATCATCGAGCACATCGGTGAAACATTAAAAGAATATGCTCACTTCTACCTGGTTGACGTAACTGGTATGAACGCTGAGGCTACAAGCAATTTGCGCAGAAAGTGCTTTGGCGCAAACATCAAGATGCTTCTCGTGAAGAACACCTTGTTGCACAAGGCTCTCGAAGCTGCTGAATTTGACTTCTCTCCGCTCTACGGCTGCTTGAAAGGCACGACGGCTGTCCTCTTCTGTGACACTGCCAACGTTCCTGCAAAGTTGATCAAGGAAGAAGGTAAGAGCGGCGTTCCAGCCCTCAAGGCTGCTTACGCTGAGGAAGGTCTCTACGTAGGTGCTGATCAGCTTGATACGCTCTGCGCTATCAAGAGCAAGGCAGAAGTTCTTGCCGAAGTTGTTGCATTGCTGCAATCTCCTGCAAAGAACGTTATCTCTGCACTCCAATCTGCAGGCCAGACTATCCATGGCGTGCTGAAAACTATGGGCGAGCGCCCTGAATAATCGGATATATCCGTACCAATCAAACTGAATAAAAACAATAAAAATACATTACGAAAATGGCAGATATCAAAGCTATTGCTGAAGAATTGGTAAATTTGACAGTGAAAGAAGTAAACGAGTTGGCAACGATCCTGAAGGACGAATATGGTATTGAACCCGCTGCTGCAGCTGTTGCTGTTGCTGCTGGTCCCGCTGCTGGTGGCGCTGCTGCCGCTGAGGAAAAGACTGCCTTCGACGTTGTTTTGAAGAGCGCTGGCTCTGCAAAGCTCCAGGTTGTTAAGGCTGTTAAGGAAGCTTGCGGCCTCGGCTTGAAGGAAGCTAAGGACCTCGTTGACGGTGCTCCTAGCAAGTTGAAGGAAGGCGTTGCTAAGGAAGAAGCTGAAGCATTGAAGAAGGCTCTCGAAGAGGCTGGTGCTGAAGTAGAACTCGCTTAATAAGCTACCTCATATTTATTGGGTTAAGGATCCTCTGATAGAGGGTTCTTAACCTTTTTGTGTCTATAAATTAAGTCAGATTAGAACTTCTTTTTTAGGGATGTTTGGGCATGTCGATGTGGCTGGCGCCTTGCGCTCTTGCTCTGCTTTTCCGCTGGCGTTTCTGCTTCGCATTCCTGTTCGCATTCAGATGTTTTGTTGGATCGGCTGATGCCGGTTCATTGTTCCTCCCCGATACATTTCGCAAACAAATGGTTCGTGGGGGCTTTTGTGCAAAAAAAAATACAGGGCTACGGCTGCTGTTTCGCGAGAAAACAGCCTGCGTCTTTCCATTTACAACAGCTTGCTTGGTCTTGCTTGCTTGGTCTTGTCCGCTTGGCTTGTTCCATTTCGTACGTGGCGAGCGTTTTCAGCAAAGCATGCACGCATATATAAGCCTCATTAAAGCATGGTGCCTATATGATAATGGAACACCCGCTCTTTTGCACAACGCATTTCCAATCGGTGAGCGCCGCCCGGAATGAAGTTCTCATCCTAAATCATATTTTTCACGAATGTCTTCCAGAGTTATTAACCAACGTGTAAACTTTGCCTCTGTCAAGAATCCGATGCCTTATCCGGATTTCTTGGACGTACAGTTAAAGTCTTTCAAAGACTTCCTCCAGCTTGATACGCCATCGGAGTTGCGTAAGAACGACGGTCTGTACAAAGTTTTTGCCGAGAATTTTCCTATCGCAGACACTCGCAACAACTTTGTGTTAGAGTTCCTCGATTATTATATCGACCCGCCCCGTTATAGCATCGATGAATGCCTTGAGCGCGGACTTTCTTACAGTGTCCCCTTGAAGGCCAAATTGAAGCTTTACTGTACCGACCCCGACCACGAGGATTTCGACACGGTTGTGCAGGATGTTTTCCTTGGCCCGATTCCTTATATGACCGACAACGGCACTTTCATCATCAACGGTGCCGAGCGTGTTGTCGTGTCTCAGTTGCACCGTTCGCCGGGCGTGTTCTTCGGTTCGAGCGTGCATGCGAATGGTACGCAGCTCTATTCTGCTCGTATCATTCCTTTCAAAGGCTCTTGGATTGAGTTTGCAACGGACATCAACAATGTCATGTATGCTTACATCGACCGTAAGAAGAAGTTGCCTGTGACAACCCTCTTGCGTGCTATCGGCTTTGAAAACGACAAGGACATCCTTCAGATTTTTGACTTGGCTGAAGAGGTCAAGGTCAACAGAACCAACCTCAAGAAACTGGTGGGCCGCAAGCTCGCTGCACGTGTCTTGAAGAGTTGGGTGGAAGACTTTGTTGATGAAGACACGGGTGAAGTTGTTTCAATCGAGCGTAACGAAATCATCCTCGACCGCGAGACCGTGCTCGAAGCTGAACACATTGATGAAATCATCGAAAGCGGTGCGCAGTCGATCTTGGTACACCACGAAGAGGCCAGCTCGTCGGACTATTCTATCATCTTCAACACCCTCCAGAAAGACCCGTCGAACTCAGAGAAGGAAGCTGTGCTTTACATCTATCGCCAGTTGCGTAATGCAGACCCTGCCGATGATGCCAGTGCACGCGAAGTTATCAACAACCTCTTCTTCTCAGAAAAGCGTTACGACTTGGGCGAGGTGGGCCGTTACAGAATCAACAAGAAGCTCGGCTTGACAACCGATATGGATGTTCGCGTATTGACGCGTGAAGACATCATCGAGATTATCAAGTATCTCGTCGAGTTGATCAACTCAAAGGCCACTGTCGATGATATCGACCACTTGAGCAACCGCCGCGTACGTACCGTTGGCGAACAGCTCTCAAATCAGTTTGCCATCGGTCTGGCCCGTATGAGTCGCACCATCCGCGAGCGCATGAATGTCCGTGACAATGAAGTGTTCACCCCGACCGACTTGATCAACGCCAAGACCATTTCCAGCGTTATCAACTCGTTCTTCGGTACGAACGCCCTGTCGCAGTTCATGGACCAGACCAACCCGCTGGCCGAGGTGACGCACAAGCGCCGTCTTTCAGCCTTGGGTCCTGGCGGTTTGTCTCGTGAGCGTGCAGGTTTCGAGGTTCGAGACGTACACTACACCCACTACGGCCGTCTCTGTCCTATCGAGTCGCCTGAAGGTCCGAACATCGGTTTGATTTCTTCTCTTTGCGTTTACGCCAAGATCAATGAACTTGGTTTCATCGAGACACCGTACCGCAAGGTGGAAAATTCTGTTGTTGACTTGGACAACAATGATGTTGTTTATCTCTCGGCAGAAGAAGAAGAGGCCAAGATTATCGGTCAGGGTAATGCACCGTTGAACGACGACGGTACATTCATCCGCGACAAAGTCAAGTGCCGTCAGGACGCCGATTATCCTGTTGTGCCGCCTTCAGAGGTGGAACTCATGGACGTGGCTCCTCAGCAGATTGCCTCTATCGCTGCTTCTTTGATTCCGTTCTTGGAACACGACGACGCCCACCGCGCGTTGATGGGATCGAACATGATGCGCCAGGCTGTTCCTTTGATTCGTTCCGAGGCTCCTATCGTGGGTACTGGTATCGAAAAGCAGGTTTGTGAAGATTCTCGCACGATGATTACGGCAGAAGGCGAAGGCGTGATCGACTTCGTTGATGCCACCAGCATCGTGATTACATACGACCGTAGCGAGGAAGAAGAGTTTGTCAGCTTCGACTCTGCTACCAAGACTTACAAGATTCCTAAGTTCCGTCGCACCAACCAAAACATGACCATCGACCTTCGTCCGATTTGCGAGAAGGGACAGCGTGTGAAGAAGGGCGACATCCTGACGGAGGGTTATGCCACTGAAAACGGCGAACTCGCCCTGGGCCGCAACTTGCTCGTTGCTTACATGCCTTGGAAGGGTTACAACTATGAGGACGCCATCGTGCTCAACGAACGTATGGTTCGTGAAGACATCCTGACTTCTGTTCACGTTGATGAGTTCTCTCTCGAGGTTCGTGAAACGAAGCGCGGTATGGAAGAACTGACCAACGATATTCCTAACGTCAGCGAAGACGCTACTAAGGATCTTGATGAAAACGGTTTGATCCGTATCGGTGCCCGCGTCACTCCAGGCGACATCATGATTGGTAAGATCACACCGAAGGGCGAAAGCGACCCGACTCCAGAAGAAAAGCTCCTCCGCGCCATCTTCGGCGACAAGGCTGGCGACGTTAAGGATGCTTCTTTGAAGGCCAATCCTTCGCTCTCAGGTGTCGTTATCAACCGCAAGCTCTACGCCAAGGCTGTCAAGTCGCGTGCCGACAAGGCTGCCGACAAGGTGGTTCTCCAGCGCTACGACGACGAATTTGCCAAGCAGGCTGAGGAACTCAAGGACACGATGATTGAGAAGTTCTTGAAACTGGCCGGCGACAAGACCGCTTGCAGCGTCAAGGACAACATCGGTTCTGAGGTGATTGCCAAGGGCGCTACTTTCACGCGCAACTTGCTTAAGTCGCTCGATTATACCTCGCTCGATTTGAGTGCTTGGACGGAAGACGAGCACACCAACAAACTGTTGCGTCAGCTCATCATCAACTACTTGAAGAAGTACAACATCATGGATGCCGCTTTGAAGCGCAAGAAGTTTGCCCTCACCATCGGTGACGAACTGCCTTCCGGCATCCTCCAGATGGCCAAGGTTTACATCGCTAAGAAGCGTAAGATTGGTGTCGGTGACAAGATGGCCGGTCGTCACGGTAACAAGGGTATCGTCTCAAAGATCGTGCGTCAGGAAGATATGCCGTTCTTGGCCGATGGTACGCCGGTCGACATCGTGCTCAACCCGCTGGGTGTGCCTTCACGTATGAACTTGGGTCAGATTTTCGAGGCCGTGCTCGGTGCCGCTGGTAAGAAACTCGGCGTGAAGTTCGCTACGCCAATCTTCGATGGTGCGAAACTTGAAGACTTGTGTGAATGGACAGACAAGGCTGGCCTGCCGCGCTACTGCTCTACGCAGCTTTATGATGGCGGAACTGGTGAGGCTTTCGACCAGAAGGCAACGGTTGGTGTGACTTACATGTTGAAACTCGGTCACATGGTTGAGGACAAGATGCACGCACGTTCCATCGGTCCGTACTCGCTCATCACGCAGCAGCCTCTCGGAGGTAAGGCGCAATTTGGTGGACAGCGTTTCGGAGAAATGGAAGTCTGGGCCATCGAGGCCTTTGGTGCATCACATGTGCTTCAGGAAATCCTTACCATCAAGTCGGACGATGTCACTGGCCGTTCAAAGGCTTACGAAGCCATTGTCAAGGGCGACCCGATGCCAACACCGGGCATTCCAGAATCGCTCAACGTATTGCTTCATGAGCTCCGTGGCTTAGGTCTCAACATTACGCTTGAATAACAGATACACATAGTAACTCTTTACATAGGTAGGCGTTTTCCAAACACCTATTTATAGGACAAGTATTGGCATCCCGCCCTCCGTGGCGGGAACCAATGGCTTCCCAACCAATATTTCATATAAAACATGGCATTTAAAAGAGACAACAAGATAAAGAGTAACTTCACGAAGATTACCATTAGCTTGGCTTCTCCTGAAGAAATTCAGGCCAATTCTTACGGTGAGGTCCTCAAACCTGAGACCATCAACTATCGTACGTACAAGCCAGAGCGTGATGGTCTCTTCTGCGAACGCATTTTCGGTCCGACGAAGGATTACGAATGCCACTGCGGAAAATATAAGCGCATCCGTTATAAAGGCATTGTCTGCGACCGTTGCGGTGTGGAGGTCACTGAAAAGAAAGTGCGTCGTGAGCGTGCCGGACATATCCAGCTGGTTGTGCCTGTGGCCCACATTTGGTACTTCCGTTCTTTGCCAAACAAGATTGGTTATCTGCTCGGCATCCCGACCAAGAAACTCGATACCATCATCTATTACGAGCGCTATGTCGTTATCCAGCCAGGTGTCTTGAGCGACGACGTGGCTCCCAACGATTTGCTGACGGAGGACGAATACCTCGACTTGCTCAAGAAGTTGCCAAACGACAACCAGTATCTTGAGGATTCCGATCCAAATAAATTCATCGCCAAGATGGGTGCCGAGGCCGTTTACGACCTCCTGACCCGCATCAATCTCGATGAACTCTCGTATGAATTGCGCGACAGAGCCAACTCCGACTCTTCTGTTCAGCGCAAGAACGAGGCTTTGAAGCGTTTGCAGGTGGTTGAGTCTTTCCGCGCAAGCAAAGACAAGAACCGTCCTGAATGGATGATCATGAAGATCATTCCTGTCACGCCTCCAGATTTACGTCCGCTCGTTGCCCTCGATGGTGGCCGTTTTGCCACTTCCGACTTGAACGACCTCTATCGTCGTGTGCTCATCCGCAACAATCGTCTGAAGCGTTTGCTCGAGATCAAGGCACCAGATGTCATTCTGCGTAACGAAAAGCGTATGCTTCAGGAAGCTGTTGACAGCCTCTTCGACAACTCTCGCAAGAGCAGCGCCGTGAAGAGCGACAGCAACCGTCCTTTGAAATCACTCTCCGACTATCTGAAGGGTAAGCAGGGACGTTTCCGTCAGAACCTCCTCGGTAAGCGTGTTGACTATTCAGCACGTTCCGTAATCGTCGTTGGTCCTGAATTGCGTATGGGCGAGTGCGGTCTGCCTAAACTCATGGCTGCAGAGCTCTATAAGCCGTTCATCATCCGCAAGCTCATTGAGCGCGGCATCGTGAAGACGGTGAAGAGCGCCAAGAAGATTGTCGATCGTCGCGAGCCTGTCATCTGGGACATCCTCGAACACGTCATGAAGGGCCATCCTGTGCTCCTCAACCGTGCACCGACACTTCACCGTCTCGGTATCCAGGCCTTCCAACCTAAAATGATTGAAGGCAAGGCCATCCAGCTCCACCCGTTGGCATGTACGGCATTCAACGCCGACTTCGACGGCGACCAGATGGCAGTTCACCTCCCTCTGAGCAACGAAGCAATCTTGGAAGCTCAGATGTTGATGCTCCAGAGCCACAACATTTTGAACCCCGCCAACGGTGCTCCTATCACTGTGCCTTCACAGGACATGGTGCTCGGTCTGTATTATATCACCAAGCTCCGTCCAGGCGCAAAGGGTTCAGGCCTGATTTTCTACGGTCCAGAAGAAGCCCTCATCGCCTTCAACGAAAAGCGTGTTGACGTACATGCCCCAGTGAAGGTCATGGTTGATGATGTAGACGAAAACGGCTTGGGTGTCCGCCATTTGGTTGAGACCTCTGTCGGCCGTGTGATTGTCAACGAGATCATCCCTGTTGAGTGTGGCTTTATCAACACCGTTATCTCAAAGAAATCTCTGCGCGACATCATCGCCAAGGTTATCAAGACAGTTGGTATGGCCCGTGCCTGCGATTTCTTGGATGGTATCAAGAACCTCGGTTATCGCAAGGCATACGAGGGCGGTCTGTCCTTCAACCTCGACGATATCATCATCCCGCAGGAAAAGGTAGACATCGTTAAGCGTGGTAACGAAGACATCGAGCAGATCACTGCTAACTATAATATGGGTTTCATCACCGACAACGAGCGTTACAACCAGGTAATTGATACTTGGACGCACGTCAACACCGACCTGAAGAAGACCCTCATGAAGCAGATGACAGAAGCCGACCAAGGTTTCAACGCTGTGTTCATGATGCTTGACTCCGGAGCCCGTGGTTCTGCCGACCAGATTGCACAGTTGGCAGGTATGCGTGGTTTGATGGCCAAGCCTCAGAAAGCCGGTGCAGAAGGTGCTCAGATTATTGAAAACCCGATCCTTTCTAACTTTAAGGAAGGTATGAGCGTGTTGGAGTACTTTATCTCTACCCACGGTGCCCGTAAGGGTTTGGCCGACACCGCCTTGAAGACGGCCGACGCCGGATACCTCACCCGTCGTCTTGTCGACGTATCCCACGACGTGATTATCACGGAAGAGGATTGCGGAACGCTTCGCGGTCTCGTCTGCACAGCGCTCAAGGATGGTGACGAAATCATTTCGTCTCTTGGCGAACGTATCCTCGGCCGTGTGTCAGTACACGACATCGTTCACCCAACAACTGGCAAGGTCATCGTTGCCGCTGGTGAAGAAATCACCGAACCGATTGTTGCCGAAATCGAAGCCTCTCCGATTGAGAGCGTCGAAATCCGCTCGGTTCTCACCTGCGAAAGCAAGCATGGTGTCTGCATGAAGTGCTACGGCCGCAACCTTTCAACAAGCCGCATGGTGCAGAAGGGCGAAGCTGTCGGTGTCATTGCCGCCCAGTCAATCGGTGAGCCTGGTACTCAGTTGACACTCCGTACCTTCCACGCCGGTGGTATCGCTTCGAATGCTGCAGCCAACGCCACCATCGTGGCCAAGAGCGACTGCCGCCTTGAATTTGAAGAACTCCGTACGGTTGACATGACAGCCGAAGACGGCACAGCCTGCAAGATCGTTGTCGGTCGTCTGGCCGAAGTCCGCTTCATCGATGAGAACACAGGTATCGTTCTTTCTTCACAGAACGTGCCTTACGGTTCACAGCTCTTCGTCAACGATGGCGACAAGGTTGAAAAGGGCACCGTCATTGCCAAGTGGGACCCATTCAACGCCGTCATCGTAACAGAAAGTGCTGGTCGCATCCAGTTTGAAGACGTAACGGAAGGTGTCACCTATCGTGTTGAAGAAGACGAAGCAACCGGTCTCCGTGAAAGAATCGTCGTTGAATCCAAGGAGCGTGGCCGTGTTCCATCGTGCCATATCATGGATGAAAACGGTGAGTTGATTCGCACCTACAACTTCCCAATCAACGGTCACATCGTTGTTGAAGACGGTCAGCAGCTCAAAGCTGGTGACATCCTCGTCAAGATTCCTCGTGCCGTTGGTAAGGCTGGTGACATCACCGGTGGTTTGCCCCGTGTGACCGAGCTCTTCGAAGCCCGCAACCCGAGCAACCCCGCTGTCGTTTCAGAAATCGATGGTGAAATCACGATGGGCAACATCAAGCGTGGCCACCGCGAAATCGTCGTTACTTCTAAGCTGGGCGAGGTCAAGAAATACCTCGTGCCTCTGTCAAAGCAGATTCTTGTTCAGGAAAACGACTACGTACGTGCCGGAACGCCGCTCTCCGACGGTTCAATCACGCCGAGCGACATCCTCGCCATCAAGGGTCCTACCGCTGTTCAGGAATACATCGTCAACGAAATCCAGGACGTTTACCGTTTGCAGGGTGTAAAGATCAACGACAAGCACTTCGAGGTTATCGTACGCCAGATGATGCGCAAAGTTCAGATCGACCAGCCGGGCGATACGCGCTTCTTGGAACAGCAGATTGTCGACAAGCTCGACTTCGCTGAAGAGAACGACCGCATCTGGGGCAAGAAAGTTGTTGTTGATGCCGGTGACAGTGAGGTAATGAAGAAGGGTATGATCGTGACGGCCCGCAAGCTGCGCGATGAAAACTCTCAGCTCAAGCGCCGCGACCTTAAGCTCGTTCAGGTTCGTGATGCCAAGGCTGCCACTTCAACCCAGATTCTCCAGGGTATCACGCGTGCTTCTCTCCAGACAAAGAGCTTCATGTCTGCCGCATCCTTCCAGGAAACAACGAAGGTGCTCAACGAAGCAGCCATCAGCGGAAAGACCGACTACCTCGAGGGTATGAAGGAGAACGTTATCTGCGGTCACCTCATTCCTGCCGGTACCGGTTTGCGTGAGTTCAACAAAATCATCGTTGGTGATGCTGACGAGATGGAGAAGAACAAGATCCCTACAACGATTTGATAATTCGCTCAGACAATAGTGGCCTCCGTGCCGCAGTCTGTGATACATAAACCATAAAATCCCCGCCATGCAATATCTGATAGGTATTGCGTTGGCGGGGATTTTTGTGTTATGATGGTGAGATTCAAAGGCAGATGGAACGTAACCATCCGAAACCCACCGTCTTGTACGTTCCCCAATATGTGGCGAACTTTGT
>OIZO01001169.1_pt1 | contig 14432 bp, 17 predicted proteins | sample 1588551 | NCBI WGS metagenome assembly OIZO01 (sample SAMN03283271) | human gut metagenome | biome: human-associated habitat; material: feces | host: Homo sapiens | place: Peru | collected 2012 | reverse complement strand
CTTAAGTGAAATATGTGCATAATAAACCGGAAATTTATTATTGCCATTTATAAATTAAAAGAAACTGAATTTTAAACTTGCAATATTATGGAAAGTATGATACAATAATATTAGATTTCGCCAAGGCGAATAAAAATATTATATTTCAGGAGGATTAAACTATGGACAGACCCAAGGCAATATTAAAAGAAAAACAGGAAGAAAAGGATTGTTTCGTAGGAGGTTGCAGTGTAGCAATACATGATACGTGTGAGGGAATTAAGGGTTCCAATAGGTGTGCTGCTTGCAGACTTAAGAAAAACATCATGGAAGTAGAAGATTAGCCTGATTAAAGAAGATTCATTATGAATCTTCTTTAAATTTTTTATATATAAAAATAAAAAAATAATTGACATAAAATGTAAAAAGTAGTAAAATATAAATGTAACATAAAGTTTAGAGTTAATATTGAATCAATATTAACGTACATAAAAAGGAGAAAAAATGAAAGAAATTTCAAGACGGACAGCTATGCAGGACATCAGAAATGGCAAAGAAATTCTTTGCCAGCTAAGTAAAAACGACAAGCAGAAAATTTCTACCATGGAGGAGCTGACAAATGTAATTATGCTGGAACAGAGACATCTGACAGATCCTTTGAAATTCTTTGAAAACTAAATAGGGGTGAAATTTATGCTAGAAGTTGTTTTGACTAGTTAAAAATCCAGTTTCAGTAAAGAAGCTGGATTTTTTCTTGTATAAAATTTGTTTTTTTGATATACTAGTACAAAAGTTATACAAGAAAGGAGAAAAACATGATTGCAGAAGTTATATTAAATTCAAATGCAAAAGATTTAGATAAAACATTTGACTATGAAGTACCAAAAGAAATGAAAGAAAAAGTAAGTTTAGGCAGTCGTGTATTAGTTCCTTTTGGATATAGAAAACAAGTAGAAGAAGGTTTTATAATCTCATTAAAAGAAAATTCAGAATATAAAACAAAGCAAATAGTAAAGCTAGAAGAAAATCCGTTTTTAAATGAAGAAAAAATAAAACTTGCAAAATGGATTTCAAAAAGATATTTTGCAAATTTATCAGATAGCTTAAAACTAATGCTACCACCAGGAACAACAACAAGAAATTTTGAAAATAGAATAAAAGAAAAAACAAATCAATTTGTATTTTTGAAAAAAACCGAAGAAGAGATAGAATTTGAAATAGAAACCAAAAAGCTAAAATCAGAAAAACAAATAAGAATACTTAAATTTTTATTAGAAAATGATAGTGTTTTAGTAAGTGATTTAGAAATATTTACAGATACATCTAGAGCAATAATAAAAACTTTAGAGAAAAATGGATATATAGAAATTTTAGAAAAAAGAGTAGACAGAAATCCATTTATACATAAAGTTGTGAAAAAAACAGAAAAACTAACATTTACAGAAGAACAACAAAATGCTTATTCAAAAATAGAAGAAGCAATAGATGACCAAATGAACACAGAGTTTTTAATTTTTGGAGTAACAGGGTCAGGAAAAACAGAAATATACTTACAAACAATAGAAAAGATTTTAAAACAAGGAAAATCTAGCATAATGTTAGTGCCAGAAATTTCACTTACACCACAAATGGTTGATAGATTTATAGAAAGATTTGGACAAGAAAAAATAGCAGTATTGCATAGTAAATTATCTGTAGGAGAGAGATTTGATGCTTGGAATAGAATAGTAAAAGGTGAAGCAAGTATCATAATAGGAGCGCGTTCTGCAATATTTGCGCCAGTAAAGAATATAGGTGTAATTATAATAGACGAAGAGCATGACTCATCATATATGTCTGAAATGACGCCAAAATACAATGCAAAAGAAGTAGCTAAATTTATAGCAAAAGAAAATTCATGTCCTTTAATATTAGGAAGCGCAACACCAGATATGAAGACATATAAAAAAGCGCAAGATGGAGAAATAGAACTTTTAGAATTAACAAAAAGAGCTAATAATTCAAGTCTGCCAAAAGTAGAAATAGTAGACTTGAGAGAAGAACTTGCAAACCGGAAACCATTCAATGATTAGTAAAAGATTACAAGAAGAAATACAAAAAAATATAGAAAACAAACAACAAACCATTTTATTCTTAAACAGAAGAGGGTATTCTACATTTATAATGTGCAGAGATTGTGGATATACTATAAAATGTAAAAACTGCAACATAACAATGACTTATCATTTAAAACAAAATAAATTAAAGTGTCATTATTGTGGATATGAAGAAGAGCCAGTAACAACCTGCCCAGAGTGTAAAAGCACTAATATAAGATATTTTGGAACAGGTACACAAAAATTAGAAGAAGAGGTAAAAAAACTATTTTCAAATGCTACTACGATAAGAATGGATGTAGATACAGTAACTAAAAAGAATTCACATGAAGAAATACTAAACAAATTCAAAAATGAAAATATAGATATTTTAATAGGAACACAAATGGTAGTAAAAGGGCATCACTTCCCAAAAGTAAGTTTAGTAGGAGTTATAGCAGCAGATAGTTCACTAAATATAGAAGACTTTAGAGCCAACGAAAGAACATTTCAAATATTAACACAAGTAGCAGGAAGAGCGGGAAGAGAAGAATTAGAGGGAAGAGTAATAATTCAAACTTACAATCCAGATAACATAGCAGTAGAACTTGCACAAAAACAAGACTACAAAGCATTTTATGAAAGTGAAATAGGAATAAGAAAACAGTTGAAATATCCACCATTTTGCGATATAATAGTAATTGGATTAAGTGGAGAAAAAGAACAAGAAGTAATAAAAGAGGCAAAGAAAATACATAAATATTTAAAAGAACGAATAATCACAGAAAAAATAGGGGTTTTACTTTATAGTCCAGTTCCAGCACCAATAGACAAAATAAAAAATAAATACAGATACAGAATGATAATAAAATGTCTATACAATAATCAGATAAACGAGTTACTGGAACAAACAATAAAAGCAAACGAAATAAAAAAAGATGTACGATTATCTATAGAAATAAACCCACAAAATATGATGTAGTTACTTTTGGGATTACCATTGGGGACGTTTCCTTTTGGTTAATCTGTCCCTTTTGGTAATTTGTTTTGCGCAAAGTTCCAAAAGGAAACGTCCATAATGGTTAATTTGTCACTTTGGGAACATTTATAGAAAATTGTTTTTGAAAAAATAAAAAGTAAGAAAAGAGGAAAGATAAATGGCAATTAGAAATATAAGAGAAGAAGGAGACGAAATTCTAAAAAAGAAATCAAGAGAAATTGAAGAAATAGACGATAGAATATTAGAACTATTAGACGATATGGTAGAAACAATGCATAAGTACAATGGAGTAGGTTTAGCTGCTGTACAAGTTGGCGTATTAAAAAGAGCAATAGTAATAGATTTATATGATGACAAAGGTCCGATAAAATTAATAAATCCTGTTATTGTTAAAGAAGAAGGAGAACAAGAAGTAGAAGAAGGATGCTTAAGTTTTCCAAATAAATATGCAAAATTGATAAGACCAGCAAAAGTAACAGTAGAGGCATTAAATGAAAAAGGTAAAAAAGTAAAGATAAATGCAAAAGAATTGTTAGCACAAGCATTATCACACGAAATAGATCACTTAAATGGTATTGTCTTTGTAGATAAAATGATACCAGGAACTTTAGAATATGTAGAGCCAAAAGAAGAAAAATAAATACCTGTTTTTGGGGACGGAGCAAAAAAACAGGTAAAAAAATTAAAATAAAATTTAAGAGGAGTGTCCCCTATGTTCCAATTTCGGAACGAAAAGGACCGTCCCTACTGTTCGGAGGAGAAAATTATGCTAAATATATTATTTATGGGAACACCAGATTTCGCACGAGAATCTTTAAAGTGTTTAGTAGAAGAAAATTACAATATAATTGGTGTTGTTACAAACCCAGATAGACCAAAAGGAAGAGGTATGAAAATGATTGCCTCTCCTGTAAAAGAATATGCATTAGAAAAAGGGCTAGATGTGTATCAACCTGAAAAAGTAAGAAAAAACGTAGAATTTATAGATAAAATAAAAGAATTAAATCCAGATATTATCTGCGTTGTAGCTTATGGAAAAATACTGCCAAAAGAAATATTAGACATTCCAAAGTATGGGTGTATAAATGTGCATGCGTCAATTCTTCCAAAGTATAGAGGAGCAGCACCAATACAATGGGCTGTTTTAAATGGAGATAAAGTAACTGGTGTAACAACTATGTATATGGATGTAGGAATGGACACAGGAGATACAATTTTAGTGGAAGAAACAAATATAGGTGAAGATGAAACAACTGGTGAACTATGGGATAGACTTTCTAAAATAGGAGGAAATCTCTTAGTTAAAACTCTAAAACAAATAGAAGAAGGAACTGCACCAAGGAAAAAACAGGCAGAAGACTTTACAATGGCTCCAATGCTAAGTAAAGAAATGTCAAAAATTGATTGGGAAAATAAAACAGCAGAGGAAATTCATAATTTAGTAAGAGGATTAAATCCAATAATGGGAGCATATACATTTTTAAATGATAAAAAAATAAAAATATGGAAAACTAAAGTAAGAGAAGAAAACGAATTATTGAAATTATTTCCAGAGTTAGAAGAATATTTCTTTAAAGTAAAAGATTTAATGCCAGGAACTATAATGTTTGCTTCAGATAAAAAAGGTTTATTTGTTAAAGCAAATGAAGGAATTATAGAAATAATAGAAATTCAAGGTGAAAACGCTAGAAAAATGCCAGTAGGAGATTTTCTAAGAGGAAATGAAATAATGGCAGGAGAAATGTTTGAATAATTTTTGTGTTAAATAACTAAAAATAATTAGTTAAATATTAATTGAAGAAATAATATAGTAAAACAAAAAAAGAATTCTTGTATGATATAAGTCACATAAGAATTCTTTTTCTGTAATTTTTACTTTTGAAACTCTTTGAAATTTTACAAGAAAACTACTCAATGGATAATCCTTCACAAGATAATTTACCAGTACATACAAAATGGTGAGCAGTTATAGAGCCACCTTCGGTAACACAATCACCATCAATAACTATTTTCTGTGCAGTTATAGGGTAATCATTTGTATAACAATCACCATCTATGAGTATTTCTCTTGCAGTTAAATCGCAAGAATCATTTTTACCCAAAATATAAATATCCTGCGAAGCACTAATAGATTCTGAATTGTTGTTACCAGTAATTAAATAATTAAGGCAGGTGACATTCGAAACAGAGCAATCACCTCTAGTTTCAATATTACCATCAGATGTAATATTTTGGGCGTTTAAATAAGTATTTGTCCAAATGTCACCATCTGAAATGTTAACATCATTATCACTGCAGTATAAACGATCACAAGAAATGTTTACACCCTTGATGTTAAGATCTGCATTAATTATCAGCTCACCAGAAACAATGATATCACCATTTTCAATTTCAATAGCATCATTACACGAAATGGTGAGATTCCCTGAAACGATAAGATTTGCATCTTTCATTTTTAAACTGCCTTTAATAGTGATGTCTCCTTCAAGAAAGAGGTTTTCACCATCCAATATTACTTCAAGAAATAGGTCTTTACCATTAAATATTAAGTTTTCCAAAGTCCGTTCTTGCATTTGCAATCCTCCTATATTTGTACAAAACCAGTTTATAGTTACATAAACAAGTATATCATGAAAAATATTAAAAAGCAATACACAAAAAAATCACATAAAAATTGACTAATTTTTTAACAAAAGTGTTGTAAAAAATTAAAGATATTGGTATACTTATAGTATCTAAAAAATATGTACAAAAGTATAAATTATAAGGAGGTCTTTATTATGGAAAAAGAAAATAAAGAAGTAAAAAAAGAAGAAGTTGTAGAAAACGAAGAAATCGCTATATCTACAGAAACTAATGAAATAAAAATAGCAAACGATGTTGTTGCTGTTATCGCTGGTGTAGCTGTATCAGAAGTACCAGGAGTTTCAGAAATGGCAGGAGGATTTGCAGGAGGAATTACAGAAGTATTAAGCGGAAAGAAAAACCTAGCAAAAGGTATAAAAGTTGAAGTTGGAGAAAAAGACGCAAAAATAGATGTTAATATCATAGTAGAATATGGTGTTAGAATTCCAGATGTTGCATTTGAAATTCAAAATAGAGTAAAAAAAGCAGTAGAAACAATGACAGGATTAAACGTATTAGAAGTAAACGTACACGTACAAGGTGTTAATACAGAAAGCAAAGAAGAAACACCAGAAACAAAAACAGAAGAATAAAAATGAGTAAAAAGGGTACGGTTTTCGTCGTACCCTTTACTAAATAAAAACGGAGGAAAAAATATGAAAATTTTAGATAAAATAGGATTGATTGTATTTTCAAATTTTATATTAATAATATCAATAATAATATGTTTATTAATTTTTGGCTGGTTAACACCAGAAACAGTATATGATATAACAAAACTAGCATTAAATGATCCAGTAACAACAAATGTTACATTAGGAATTGCTGTTGTTTGTATATTACTTGCTATTAAATGCATATTCTTTAGTACAGACAAAAACGAAATAAATGGAATTAAAGACGGAATATTACTACAAAATTCAGATGGACAATTAGTTATTTCAAAAGCAACATTAGAGGAATTGGTAAATAACATTGTAAAAGGATTTGATAGTGCGCAAGATGTTTCTTCTAAAATAGTGTTAGACGAAGAAAAAAATCTAATTGTATATGTAACTTTAAATGTTAAAGAAAATGCAGTAATTAAAGAGTTATCAAATAATCTTCAAACTAAAATAAAAAGTGCAATAAAGAAAACTTCAGATTTAGAAGTTAAAGAAGTTAATATTAGTGTAAAAGATTTAAACACAAAAGAAGAGCAAGGATTAGAACAATAAAAAGAGGTGTTAGTTTGAAAGAAATATAAAATTTTCATAACTATGCATACCTTTGAGCAAAGCAAGAAAGGAATGAAATTTAATATGAAAGAAATAAAGGATTTTTTAATGAAATTTAGAGGAGCAATTATTGGTGCAATAATTGCAATACTTATTCTATGTACAGGACTTTATAAATTAATGATAGGTATTATATTAATAGGAATGGGAATATACGTAGGAAATTATGTTCAAATTAACAAAGATGATGTAAAAGAAAAATTAAAGAAATTTATAGATAAATTATAAAAGGGGAAATTATGAAGCGTACAGAAACAAGAGAACAAGCATTTAGATTAATATATAGTAGTCAAATTCAAAAAGATATGGACGAAGAACAAATAAATATATTTATAGAAGAAAATAATTTAGGTGAAGAAGAAGCAGAGTATATTAAAAATATTTTTTATGGAATAAAAGAAAATAAAGAAAAAATAGAAAAACTAATTTCATCTAATTTAAAAGAAAAATGGAGCATGGATAGAATTTCTAAAATAGATCTTTCAATATTAAAATTAGCTATTTTTGAATTAGTATATTCTAAACTACCATACAAAGTAGCTATAAATGAAGCAGTAGAGCTTGCTAAAAAATATGGAGAAGATTCTTCAAAGTCTTTTGTAAATGGAGTGCTTGCAAGTATTGTAAAAGAGAAAAAACTAGATGAAGAGGAGTAAAACTAAAAATGACATATCATCCAATTAGTGTTACGCAATTAAATAACTATATAAAAGAAAAATTTCAAGAGGATGAATTTTTAAATAATGTATTAGTAAAAGGAGAGATTTCAAATTTTAAGCATCATTATACAGGGCATATGTATTTTACTTTAAAAGATGAAAACTCTCTTATAAAATGTGTTATGTTTAAAACTTATACTTCTAATTTAAATTTTGTCCCAAAAGATGGAATGAAAATAATGGTATTAGGGACAGTATCTGTTTTTGAAAGAGATGGAGTTTATCAAATATATGCAAAAGCAATGCAACAAGAAGGAATTGGAGACTTACACACAGAATATGAGAAACTAAAGGCAAAATTAGAGCAGGAAGGTTTATTTGACAAAACACATAAAAAGCCAATACCATTTATGCCTAAAGTTATAGGAGTTTTATCATCTAATACAGGAGCAGTTATTCGTGATATTATTAATGTATCAATAAGAAGAAATCCAAATGTGTACATAAGGTTATTTCCAGTACCAGTACAAGGTCAAGGAGCTTCTGAGAAGATAGCAAAGGCAATAGAAATAATGAATGAAAACCAGGAAGCTGATGTATTAATAATAGCAAGAGGAGGAGGTTCACTAGAGGACTTATGGCCATTCAACGAAGAAATAGTAGCAAGAGCAATATATAACTCTAATATCCCTATTATTTCAGCGGTTGGGCATGAAACAGACTTTACAATAGCGGATTTTGTAAGTGACTTAAGAGCACCTACGCCATCAGCAGCTGCAGAACTTGCAGTACCAGATATAAAAGAAATAAAATTAAAAATAAAGACAAATGAAAATAGATTACAAAATGCTCTACAAAAGAAATTAGAGTTAGCCAAATTGCGTTATGAGAAATGTATGAAAGCAGCAGTATATACAAACCCACTTCAAAGAATAAATGAAAATTATATGCTATTAGATAAATTTACAAAAACATTAGTGAATAGTATGGAGTTAAAAATTAAAGAAAAGAAAACATATATGGTGGAATGGGTTAGTAAGTTAGATGCATTAAGCCCACTAAAAACATTAACAAGAGGATATTCTATTACAAGTAAAGAAGATAAAATAGTAAAATCAGTAAATGAATTAAATAGTGGAGATAAAGTAAGTTTGCGTTTTACAGATGGAAAAAAAGAAGCACAAATATTATAAAACTTTAATTATAAATAACTAAAAGAACGAATAGTTTGAAAGAATTATAAACTTTCGTAGCTATGAATATCTTTAAATAGAGTGAGAAAGGAATGAATTTTATGAAAAGAAAAACAAGTATAATAATTATAATCATTCTAGTTATAATGTTAATTGCTATTGGAATATTTATGTTTGGAGAAATAAATAAAGGAAATAGTTCAAAACCAACATCTACAAATACTTTAAAAGAAGAAAAAAATGAAATAGTAAATCAAATTGCAAATGAAATTACAGAGAATGTATTGAAAAATGAAATAGAAAATAATACAACAATAGAAAACACAATAGAGAATACAACGACTCCAACAGAAACTTTTGAAGAGGCTCCAAAAACAGCTGAAGAAAAAGCAATAAGTATAGTAAAAAAAGACTGGGGAGAAGACAAAAATGTAGATATAGCAATAGATGGCATGGATAACAATGGAAACTACATAGTAGCAGTTAGAGATAGTTCTACAACTGAAGCAAAAGCTTTTTATACAGTAAATACTTCGAGCGGAACATTTACAAAAAGAGAAATGAATTAGAGGAGAAAAATTATGCAAGAAATAAAATTTGAGGATGCAATGCAAGAATTAGAGGCAATTACAGCTAAATTAGAAAAAGGTGATTTAAGCTTAGATGAATCAGTTTCAAACTTTGAGGAAGGAATGAAGTTGGCTAAAAAATGCAATAATATTCTTGAAGAAGCAGAAAAGAAAATAAAAGTATTGGTACAAAAAGATGGTAAATTAGAGGAAGAAGATTTTATCACAGAAGAGTAACAAAACAAGAAAAGAAAAGGGGGACTATATTAGAAAAGTCTAATATAGAAAATAAGATGGATTTTTATTCAGAATACAAATATTTAATAGTTCCAATGTCAGTATGGCTTTGCATACAAATATTTAAAGTAATCTGGGACTTAGTAGCAACTCATAAATTTAATTTTAAGAGAATTTTAGGGGCAGGGGGAATGCCTAGCTCACATTCAGCAGTAGTAACATCAATTGCAACAATGATAGGAAAAACGCAAGGAATAAATTCACCAATATTTGCTCTTGCGGTAATGTTTGCATTTGTAGTTATGTATGATGCAGCAGGAGTTAGAAGAGCAGCAGGAAAACAAGCAAAATTATTAAATAAATTAGTAGAAACACCAGGACTTTCAAATATACAAGTACAAGAAAAATTAGTAGAAGTATTAGGTCATACTCCAATGCAAGTTATAGTAGGTGCAGCAATAGGTGTTACAGTAGGAGTAATTTTTGGATAAATATTAGTTAAAAAGACGAGAGAATTCTTGTCTTTTTATTGTAAAAAACAAAAATATAATGTATAGTATAAATATATTTTAAAAGTAGGTGATTATAATGGAAGATATAGAGATTGCAAGAAATACACAATTGGACTCAATTACAAAAATAGCTGAAAATAATGGAATAAAAGAAGAATATTTAGAACCTTATGGAAAATATAAAGCAAAAATATCTTTAAATATAATGAAAGATTTAAGAAATAAGGAAGATGGAAAATTAGTATTAATAACAGCAATAAATCCAACACCATTAGGAGAGGGAAAGACAACAATAGCTATAGGACTAGCAGACGGATTAAGAAAAATTGGTAAAAATTCAATACTAGCATTAAGAGAACCATCATTAGGTCCTGTATTTGGAATAAAAGGTGGAGCAACAGGTGGTGGACATTCACAAGTCGCACCTATGGAAGATATCAATTTACATTTTACAGGAGACATTCATGCTATAACTTCAGCAAATAATTTGTTATCAGCTATTATAGACAATCATATATACCATGGAAACGAGCTAAATATAGAAAAAGTTAAATGGAAAAGATGTGTAGACCTAAATGATAGGCAATTAAGGGTAGTAAATACAGGTTTATCAGGCGAAAAAAACATTGTTCCAAGAGAAGACGGATTTGATATAACAGTAGCTTCAGAAATAATGGCAATTTTTTGTTTAGCAACAGATATTGATGATTTAAAAAGAAGATTAGGAAACATCATAATAGGCTACAATAATGAACAAAAGCCAGTTACAGCACATGATTTAAAAGCAGAAGGAGCAATGGCAGTTTTACTAAAAGATGCACTTAATCCAAATTTAGTTCAAACACTAGAGCATACACCAGCAATAATACATGGTGGACCATTTGCAAATATAGCACATGGATGCAATAGTGTAGTTGCAACCAAAATGGCATTAAAACTTTCAAATTACACAGTTACAGAAGCAGGATTTGGAGCAGACTTAGGAGCAGAAAAATTCTTAAATATAAAAACAAGAAGATTAGGAAAAATTCCAGATGCAGTAGTAATAGTAGCAACAATAAAAGCTTTAAAATATCATGGCGGAATTGCAAAAGAAGAATTAGAAAAAGAAAACATCGAAGCATTGAAAAATGGTAGTAAAAACTTACTAAAACACATAGAAAATTTAAAAGAAAAATTTGGAGTAAATGTTATTGTTGCAATAAATAAATTCAATCAAGATACAGAAAATGAAATTGAAACATTAAGAAAAATACTAGAAAAAGAAAATGTGGAATTAAGTTTAGTAGAAAGCTGGTCAAAAGGCGGAGAAGGAGCAATTGAGTTAGCAGAAAAAGTAGTTAACTTATGTGAAGAAAAAGAAAATGAATTTAAATACATATATAATTTAGAAGATACTATAAAAGAAAAAGTAGAAAAAGTTTCTAAAAATATATATGGAGCAGATGGAGTAGAGTATAGTAAAGAAGCGGAAGAACAAATTGAAAAAATAGAGAAAATGGGTTATGGTAATTTACCAATTTGCATAGCTAAAACACAATATTCTTTTTCAGATGATGCTAAAAATTTAGAGTGTAATTCATCATTTAACATTCATGTAAAAGAAGTGAAACTAAAAGCAGGAGCAGAATTCATAGTAATACTAACAGGAAAAGTGATGACAATGCCAGGCTTGCCAAAACATCCTGCATCAGAGCAAATAGATATAGATGAACAAGGAAATATAGTAGGGATATTTTAAAGAAAAAATATATAACAAATAATAGAGTAGAAAATAGATTGTTAAGACTTAATAAACGGGAAGTTGTTATTAAGGCAAAACATAAAGTTGCATATCTATTTTCGCATTCCGCTATGAAAATAAATAAGAAGAAAAATCTTCTTTCTTTTTCATGTGGAATGAGAGGAAAGGAGATTTTTTATGAATGTAAAGAAGTATTTTGCGGAGTTTTATAAAACAACCAAAAATCCAACATTAAAAGCAATGGAATATTTTATGGATGAATTAGGACATCCAGAAAAAAAGGTAAAAATTATACATATAGCTGGAACAAATGGTAAAGGTAGTGTTACAGAAATGTTAACGAATATTTTAGTAAAAAATGGTTATAAAGTTGGAAAATATATGTCGCCACATTTATTAGAATATAATGAAAGAATTAGTGTAAATCAAAAAAATATAACAGATACAGAAATGGAAGCAATTATAGAAAAATTGATAGATAAAATAGAAAAATACAATAAAATAAGTAAAGAAAAGGTAACTTTATTTGAATTGCTAACAACAATGGCACTATATTATTTTGCAGAGCAAAAATGTGATTTTGCAATAATTGAAACAGGGCTAGGAGGTTTATATGACTCAACAAATATTGTAAATTCTATGGTATCTATTATAACCTCAATAGGTTATGATCATATGCAAATTTTAGGAAATACATTAGAAGAAATAGCTTTTCAAAAAGCAGGAATAATAAAAAAAGATGCTAACACTGTTATAATGGAACAAATATCTTCTGTACAAAAAGTAATAGCTAATACTTGTAAGCAGAAAAATAATAATTTAAAAGTAATAAAAAAAGATGAAATTAGAAATAAGAGATATAAGAAGGATATTCAATTATTTGATTATAAAGAAGAAAAAGATATAAAGGTTAACTTAAAAGGAGAAAAGCAATTTGAAAATGCAGCGGTATGCATAGAAACAATAAATATAATAAGAAACTATGGATATAAAATAAATGAAGATGCTATAAGAGAAGGATTATCAACAGTTGTACATAAGGCAAGATTTGAAACATTACAAGAAAGCCCAAAAATTATTTATGATGGAGCACATAATGAAGAGGCTATTTCAAATTTTATAAATACAGTAAATAAATATTATAAGGAAGATAAAAAAAATTATATTATATCTATATTAAAAACCAAAGATTATAAAGAAGTATTAAAAAGATTATTAAAAGATGAAGAGTCAAACTTTATTTTAACTAGTGGAAATGATGAAGAAAGATATGTAGCAAGTGAGGAATTATATAAAGTAGCAAGAGAAATAACTAAAAATGATAAAATATATAAAAAATCTTTAGAAGATGCAATTTTATATGCAAAAAAGCAAAAAAGTAAAGTTACTTTTATTGTTGGAAGTTTTTACGTTTATGGTGATGTGATAGAAACATTAAAAAAAGTATAAAAATAAAAATGAAGTAATATATATAAAAGAGACAAATGTGAAATATTTGTGAATTTTAGATATATGCTATTGACTTTTTTATATAAAGGGTATACATTATTAGCAGTCTCAAATAAAGACTGCTAATTTAATATTAGATTGTATAATAAGTATGAGGAGGTAATGTGAAATGTTAAAACCATTAGCAGACAGAGTTGTAATTAAAATGTTAGAAAATGAGGAGACAACAAAGAGTGGAATAATATTAGCAGGAGCTAGTAAAGAAAAACCACAATTTGCAGAAGTTCTAGAAGTAGGACCAGGAACAGAAAAAATAAAAATGGAAGTGAAGAAAAACGAGAAAATAGTTGTAAGTGAATATGCAGGTACAAAAATAAAATATCAGGGAGAAGATTTAGTTATAGTAAATCAAGATGATATTTTAGCAATAGTTGAAGAGTAAGTTAAGGAGGTAATTTTGTATGTCAAAAGAAATTAAATTTGGTGAAGATGCCAGAAAAAGTTTATTAAATGGAGTTAATAAATTAGCAGATACAGTAAAGGTTACATTAGGACCTAAAGGAAGAAATGTAGTTTTAGATAAGCAATTTGGAGCACCTTTAATTACAAACGATGGTGTTACTATTGCAAAAGAAATTGAGTTAGATGATCCATTTGAAAATATGGGTGCAAGACTTGTAAAACAAGTTTCTACTAAAACAAATGATGTTGCAGGTGACGGTACTACAACAGCTACAGTTTTAGCACAAAGCATGATTAAAGAAGGTGTTAAAAATGTAGCAGCAGGTGGTGATCCTATGGCTATTAAAAGAGGTATAGATAAAGCTGTAGAAGCATCTGTAAAAGCATTAAAAGATATTAGTAGTAATGTAAATGGAAAAGAAGATATAGCAAGAGTTGCAAGCATCTCTGCTAACAACGAAGAAGTAGGAAAACTAATTTCAGAAGCTATGGAAAAGGTTTCTAAAGACGGAGTTATTACAATAGAAGAATCTAAAACTTCTAATACAGAATTAAATGTTGTAGAGGGAATGCAATTTGACAAAGGATATGTTTCTCCATATATGGTAACAGATACAGAAAAAATGGAAGCAATTGTAGATAATCCATATA
>OIZO01001166.1_pt1 | contig 14449 bp, 9 predicted proteins | sample 1588551 | NCBI WGS metagenome assembly OIZO01 (sample SAMN03283271) | human gut metagenome | biome: human-associated habitat; material: feces | host: Homo sapiens | place: Peru | collected 2012 | reverse complement strand
CGCATGGTATGGCAGGTGGCTAAGGCTGTGAAGATTCCAGTAGTAGGTCTTGGCGGCATCTGCACCGCAGAGGACGCCATCGAGTTCCTCATGGCTGGCGCAACAGCCATCGAAATCGGCACCGCCAACTTCCTCGACCCTGCCGTGACAATCAAGGTGCGCGACGGCATCAACAATTGGCTCGACAATCACGGCTGCTCTTCTGTAAGTGAGATTATCGGTGCATTGGAAGACTAATTTCTAAAGCCCTACTTCAGGGCTTCAGAAAGTTGAGATAGTGAGCCGTCAAGATGTCGACATCGCTGCATCTGCAGTGGCAAACTATTGACATTTACTATAAATAAAAACGTAGCGGAGAGTCTCCGCTACGTTTTTTTGTATTATACAACAATATACATATTACATTGTATCAACATTCCTCTCCGAACTTTTTGAGGTTGTCTCCGAACTAATCTCTTTTCTCTCCGAACTTTCATGATGAGTTTTCGAACCAAGTACGTCAGTTTCCGAACTTTCACCACACACTTCATGAACTGGAATAGTTACCAAGAACGTCAAACGTTCGTCTGTTGTTTCTTTTATTTTATACAAATATCCAAAAGGCTATCTATCGTTTTGTCCAAGGACTCTTTATATAAAAGGCCTTCAATATATTCGTTGGGAATGGAGGAGTAGCCGTATTTTGCTCCAAGTACTGCACACGCCACTGCCGCATTTGTATCTGCATCGCCTCCTGCATTCACCACAACAAGAAGCCCATCAACAAATGAAGTCGTATGCCAGTATGTCCAAAGAGCCACTGATAATGTAACTAAAGTATAGCCCATGTGGTCATAGTCTACCAAATTCTTAACATCTGATTCACACCACGCTTTGTCCACGTATTCGCAGATTTCTGCATCATATAACTGTGCCAAACTTTTTATTTGAAATAATGTCGGTGGTTGCATACCATAAACCAATGCGTGTATAAGTTCGGACACTATCACGCATGAGCCGACACATCTTGGATCGTAATGGGTGAGCTGACAAATATACTCTGCACAAGTCCTTACTTCTTTTGGAAAAAGACCGACGACTGAGGTACGCATCAGCCCACCATTTGCTGCGGACTGATACTTGCTCATTTCCCATACCTTGTGGGATACATCAAACGGATGCTCCACATAGTCGCCAATCATCAGCACCTTATAGGTATTTTCTCCAATACCCATAGGAGTGCCATTGGCCCAGTCTTTGAAGTGTCGGGCGATGTTGTAAAAAATAACACCCTTGTCTTCAATGACCTCATCAGCAATGCAGAGCATCATTTCGGTATCGTCCGTCCAGTCGCCAATTTCCCAACGTTTCCGATGTCTGTCTTGGTATATCTGCTTGTAGTGTTGTAATCCATGAGGATATTTCCAAGCGATATCCTCATCTGTCATGAATTCCGTCCCCAATCCGAGTGCATCGCCTATGGCTTGACCATAAAGGCAACCTCTAAATCTGTCAATAGTTTTATGCTCCATAGCCGTATAAATCTAAATTTTGACATTGGTTGTTGTTTTGATACAATTCGCTATAATCAGTTGATTTCGCTATAAATCTCGTCATTTTTTGACGGATTCAAAAAGATTTTCCGTTATAATTCCGTAAAAAGTTGCTATAATATATCCTCTTATGATTGAGGCATGGTATACCAAGTTCGCCCTTCCGCTTTTATTAAACTCTCTTTACTCATGTTTTTCAGCAAATCTCCGAGCATACGAAGTTGTTGCTCTTCCGTCTTATTGGCTGGAAGCACATCTTTGAGATATTCGTATATTCTATCTCGCTTGGCACCTTCGTCTCCTGCATTGCTGAGATATTGTAGAATCATTTGGCGTAACCTCTCCTTATCCAATCCTTTTGTTTTTGTGCAAGAAGGAAGTTGATGCGTGTTTTTAATGCTAAGAGAGATGCTGTAATGGGGAGCACCACCTTCAATAAGTCCGCGTTTGAGCAAGTCTTGCGCTATATCATCATGAATTGTTCTGCCTTTTTGTACTGCGTCAAGCGAGATGCAATCCCAGAGAGAAAGAGCATCCGTTATAAATTCCTCAATACTTAGACCTTCGGATGATAGATAAGTACATTGTTCTGTGAGTTTGAAAGTTGCAGACTGTGTATTTGCAGGTTGCCCATTAAAGCTAAGCCTTGAAATGTCAGTCCCGACAATTTCAAGTGTCTTGTCTTTAACACCGATCACAAGATGCCCACCCTCCATGTTGGCAATAGCCGAAACGTAGGATATGACATCATCTTTCTCGTTTCCACAGAACGAGTTCTTCAAGTTCTTAAATTCCTTCCACTCACAACGAGCATTCTCTTGTGGAAACTCGCGAAGCAAGTATTGTTGTAGTTCGAGTTCAAACATATCTCGTAGTTCAAACAGCTATGCATATTGTTTAATCTAATAAAATACGTATGGCAGTATTTCTCCGCCATACGGGTTTACTGTTTTCCTTCAGGGCAAAGAATCTATGCCACTCATCTGCGCATTGCTTAGGCATCAACCCTATTCCATAGTGTGTAAACAAGCATTACTACATCCAACATCACCGAAGCTATTCCTATTGACAGAGCAAACTGTGGGAACACAATTAAACTACAAATCGATAGACAAATGGATAAGATGCTTATTGCAGACTACCACTACATAATCTCATGCTTATGATAGGCATCGATGAGACAGTATCCGTCCAATGCTATGCAAGCATAGCCAATGAATCCCAACTGCGGAAATACCGATAGGGTTGTTAACAGCAGCGACAATGCGCAGATTTGTGATGACTTGTCTGCAGTCATCTTTTTAAGCGTAGGGAGAATTCTTTTAGAAAAGAACTCTCTAACCTACATAAAAATGTTTTTGCTTTTCATTTTTAATTCGATTAAATTCTACATTTCCACGAGACTCATTCACATCGCATAGTCTGTGAGTCTCAGCCGCAGACCTTGGCAGTAACCTACTCTCCCGCTATTGCAGTACCATCGGCGCACACAGCCTTAACTTCTCTGTTCGGAATGGGAAGAGGTGATTTCCGTATGCTATAACCGCCGTTGCTTTATTCATTATCTGTCTCCATATCCATACGTTTTATGTCAAAAGAACGTTCCAATTCAAGTTCAGGACGTGTAAGAAGAACAGGCATTTCTTTCTTTTGTTCTTCATTATTTGGTTCTGAAGATGCATTTTTTGCTCTTGTCGCAGCCCAATTTCTTAAAGAATTGATCTGTTCTTTCATTGTCGTAGACAATGGCACAGTCTTTTCTATTGCATCTACAATATGGGCTGCTTCTAATTTGGGATTTTCGGGATTTTGTACATACGCAGCAAACATGGCTTCCTTTATACATTCCTCTATTTCAGCACCATTAAAACCATCTGTTTTCTTACCTAAGATGCCAAGTGGTATACTATTACTGAATTGGCCTTTTTTGGTGAGGTGAATTTTGAAAATGTTTTCTCTTTCTTTTGGATTAGGAAGATCAACAAAGAAAATTTCGTCAAAACGTCCCTTTCTCAAAAGTTCTGGAGGAAGAAGGTTGATGTTATTAGCAGTCGCTACAACAAAAACAGGCGAAGTTTTTTCTTGCATCCATGTAAGAATAGTGGAAAAGATCCTTGATGTTACTCCACCATCCGTTGCACCGCTTGATTGTACTCCGCTTAATCCTTTCTCAATTTCGTCTATCCATAGAACGCAAGGTGCAACGGCTTCTGCTGTGGCAATAGCTTTTCTTATATTGTCTTCACTACTACCTACAAGACCTTGGAATACCTTACCAATATCCAGGCGAAGTAGAGGCATATTCCAAAAAGAAGCAATACTTTTTGCGGTAAGGCTCTTACCACAACCAGGCACACCGAGAAGAAGTAATCCTTTTGGCTCTTGTAGTCCAAAGTCGCGTGCTTTCTTTTCGTATGCTTTTTGGCGTTTGAATAGCCAGTCTTTAAGAACTTCCATACCTCCAACATCCTTAAGACTTTCATTTTTGGGGAAGTAGTCAAGGATGCCAGACTTTTTGATAATTTGTTCTTTCTCAGATGAGACTGTATATGGAGCATTTTCACCCAAGTCATCTTTTACTGCAGCTAAGCAAAATGCAAGGTCTGCTTCCATCGAGGTCATACCAAGAGCAGCATCAACCATTCTGTTTCTCATTTCGACAGAAAGGTTGATTTTGCACTGACGTTCAACAGCTCCCAAAGTTCGCTCCATATCATAGCGATCCGGAAGTGGAATGTTGATGACAGTTACATACTTCTCCAATTCCACAGGAAGCTTATACACTGCGGATAAGATTATAACGTGAGTATTGGTATGTCGTGCTTTCTCAGCAATAGTACGAAGATAGAATTTTACCTCGTCTTCCTCAATATTATTTGACAAGTCCTCAAAGATGAAAATATCCTTAATCGATTGGTTAGGATTTTTCAGAACATATTTTAATGCTTCAGAAGCTTCAACTATAGTCTCATCGCTTTCTGGATCCACAATAGGTTCCTTTCCTGAAACAGCGCATTCATTCAGTCCTTCGACACAGTTCCAGTTGAAAAGACGAACTTCCTTTTTGTCTGATTTCAAAGAATTGATTATACCATCTATCTTCTGCTTTGTTCGGTCATATTCGAAGGATGTCAAATATAGAACAGGATAATATGCATTAAGCATATCCTTGATTTTGCCGTATATTGCTTCCATTATTTCTGTTCAATATTTTGTGTGTTTACTCTTCTTGGCTTCATTTTCGATAGATATTTTGCAGGAACAGGCTTCTTGGTCATTACTCGTTTGTTACCCAGAAGCTGCTCCAAAACATCCATTGCGTCGTGAGCTCTTTCATTAACATCATTAGGCAAGTAATCAGAATCTGTAACAATAGTACCATCTTTAAGTATGGTAAACTTAATTTGTGCAACAGGTTCATCTTCATTCTTGTCTTTAGATCTACCTACCATAAAGAAACTATACACTTCCTCTGAGTTAGGAGAGAAGTGGTCGTTTGCTTTGTAATTAAATCCCTTCTTCTTAAATTCTTGAATTAGAGATTTTTTTGCATAAGCCGCATTGAGAGCGTAGAACTGCGCTTGCAATTCTTCAACCTTCTGCGCGGCATTAGGCATATAGTATGTATTGTAGGTAACTTCGTTTGTAGAAAGATTAAGCTTAAGCGCATACTCGCCATACAAACGAGTATTTTGCTTTGCATCAGTAACGATTAGCTCGTTGCCAGTAATTTTGTATGTCCAACCCAAGGTTTCGCATGCGGATTTTAAGACATCCACATGCATAACCTTTGGATTGCGTACAAATCTTGATGATTCAAATCGTGACATTTTACTTAAGAAGATTTGCTAAAATTGATTCAACATTTTTAGGAGCCACCCATGTCTGACGCTTGCCATCATTAACAGTCTTCACTCTCTGCTCATATTGGCTTCTAGTAGCACCCAAATAAAGATTTCTAAACTTCACTGAGTGGTTTGATACCACAATGGTGAGGTCAGTAGCATCCTCGTTATTCATAGATGATTCTACAGCTAAACAAGAATACATATCAGGCATATCCATAACGATATGTTTGATTTTCTTTTGCAACTCTCCTTTTGAAATGAGTCTTCGTGAAGAAGCATAACATAATGAGAGCAACAAAAGAAGCGTCTCTTTTTCATCTGTTGGATCTTCTCCATTGACTATACCTAAAACTTTGTTATCTATAGAAAATCCAGACGTATTCGAAGACGATACAGGCTGTCTAACAGGACTTTGTCTCTGAGAAGGTGTTTTAGACTTACTAGGGAATATCTGCTTAAGAGGAATCTTTTCAAACAGTTCCTTGGTTGTATTGAGACGCTCTAAAGTAGAAGGATCATCAATAGAGAATTCAGTAATAGTTTTTTCTACAGATGCAAGTTCGATTCCGAGCTTCTTCTTATCCTTCGCATTTAAGCCACCCATGTTTGAGGCGGCAACTAATTGTTGACCAATAGTTGTTAAAGATTTAAGTGCCTGAGATTGAACGATTGCGATGTTCTTTTCTTCAAGCATATCTTCGATAGGGCTGAACAACTTATGGATTTCAGCATTTTCAATACCAAGGAAGTATTCAAGCTTCTCGTTCTTGTAATTGGTGATTTCTGAAGGTTCAAGAGATTCAATTTGCTTTTTGATTCTTTTTGCGTAAATCTCTGCAAATTCGAGCTGGCAATCATCATATTTCTTTCTTGCTACAGTATGGTGAGCTAATGCCATTTCTTCACGGCGAACGTGTGTCTGTTGTTCGGAAACTGAGAACGAGAGCACATTAAAGCTTCCTGAGAAGAGTATCTTCTGGTCACCCTTAACCTCAATAACATTCTTAAGATGGAACTCTGGAAGCTGAACGTAGAAGAAATTTGAATATTGCTCTTCTAATAGTTTGATGCCAGGTTCTACCTCTTCGTCCATCATAGGCTTTCCATCATTGTTAGTGGCTGGCTCTGAATAAGCGATGAAAACTCGTTTGTTTTCGTCTCTTAAGAAGTTTTCTATCATAGGGCCTCTATCATGAAGGAATGCCCCTTTTCGAATCCATGGACTAACAAGCCAGATTTCATCAGGGTCGTCTTCAGTGAAAATTTTCTGAAGCTCAACCTCAAATGAGAGAGAATCATAAAGAGCCTTTTTGTGAAGACGATCCTTGGCAGAAATTTTAGGAGCCTTAGCTTTAGTTGCAGAAGATGTATTAGAAGTCGTATCTTCAACATCGTCTTCAACTTCTTCTGACGACTCACCTTCTTCCTCTTCTTTGATCATCTTTTGCTCAGCTTGTTTAAGTTCCTCTGTAATCTCAGCTTTGGCAACTTCAACAGCGTCACCTTCAAGAACAGTTGTCTCTTCGTTATTTTCACATTCAAGACGAATACAACTATTCAAGAGCTCTGATTTTAGATCTTCGTCTTGATTTATCTGGTCTGCAATAAGGCTGTTTAAGCCCTCTGTATTTTCATCATATACAAAAGCTCTAACATCTTCGCTATTGGCAACATTTTGCACAAAACAAACATACACTTTGTAAGAAGCTTCATGGCCTTCATTCCATGTTGCGCTTTCCAAAAGATATCTATTCTGAGGGAAATGTACATCTTGTGCTTGTTGTTCTGCGTATGCTTTAATTTGGTCAAGTTCGAGATTGAGGTCATCGCAAGGAGTATTTATCTCTTCAATCTTCTTGACATTGTCACCTATACCATTCTTGATGTTATACCAAGAAGGGTGAGAAGTATCCACAAAAATGTCAAAATCTTTGGTGTATGTATCAGGACGTTCACCTTTATCTGCATATGCGTGGCCACCTTCGGTAAGAGCAATAAGACTGTCATCTCCTTCAATCGCATTGAACCCTCTAAGGGTTTCAATCGCAGATTGAAGAATAGACTGTTCTGCCTTGTCATTGACAACATCCAAACCAAGGATTGAACCAATCTTTTCAAAAGAAGCGGTCTCGTCAACAAGCAATATGCCGACAATACCTTTCTCTAAGGCTGTTATCTTAGCAGGACGCTGTGTTTTGCCATGATAGACAGCTCTTACAAATTTGATATCATATGAGATATAGCCGAAGATTCTTTCGGAGATTTTCTTGGCTCCAAACACCGCTTTCGCAATACGTGTTCCGATAGGTTCCTGTACTTTCTTAGGTGTAGAAACCTTTTTAGTTTGTTTCTTTATCTTGCTCATCTTACTGCGCCTTTTAACTGTTCAAAACTAATTGTTTTCATATTAGCGATGGAAGCAGCATAACTGCTATTGCTCTCGAACTGGTGCTTGTTGCCGACAACGATAAGTAGTCTGCGAGCACGTGAGAATGCTACATTGATACGCTCAATTTCCTTGGCAAAACCAATGTTGTTTTTAGCGTTGCTACGAACGGTAGATACAATTATGATGTTTCGCTCCATACCCTGAAAACGGTCGACTACATCCATTCTATAGTTTCTGCCTTTGTATTTCTTCTTGATTTCTCTACTTTGGGCACTATAGAAAGTGATAATACCAATCTCTTTGTCCTCTGGTTTACTTTGCGAATCCATGAACTCCTTAAAGCCATCTGCTTTATCAAGAGCTTTTAAGACAAGGTCGATAGCACTCAATTCTCCTTCGTTTTTGAATCCTGGTTTAAGAGCAGTTTCTGGTGTCTTAACATCAATCCATACAGCGTGCGTATCAGGACTTATAATTGGATCCAATGAAATACCGTGATATCTACTTCCCTTATGAGAAAGGTCTGGTATATTCATTGTATCTACAATACCACACTTAAGACCTCCAGTTTCAGCAAGTTCATCTTGATAGAATTGTTTTATCGTATTCATGATTTGCTCATGCATACGATATTGGGTATCAAGAGTAGAAACGACAGTCTTTCGAACTTTTGCAGCAGCGATAAACAGACGCTTGAACTGAGAATCGGTCTGACGAAGCTTTTCAGCAAGGTCTTTTTTGCCAATTTTCTCAAGTGCGCTGTCAATGGTGTTTTCGTCCATCATAGGTGGCAACTGCTTATGGTCACCGATGACAATGATTTTCTTTCCAAGAACCAGAGGAACAGCCATCTCCAGAGGTGTTGCCTTACTGGCTTCGTCCATTATGACAACATCGAAATACATGTCGGAATTTTCACTTCCTCCAAACATATCAAAATATGACCACATGAAATCTCGTGAACCACAGATGCTACATGTTGCAGCAACAAGATTAACATTGCTCTTGTATAATCTGCAGAATTCTGTACGAGAGTGTTTATCTTTCTCCTGAAGTTCAGATTTCCATGATCCAACAGCATCTGCATATTTTGGATCGTTTGACACCTTGTTGGCAATTCTGTCTATCCAAATCTTAGTTGCATTGTCTTCACCTTCTTTGCTATCTTGTGCCCATTTGTCCATTACAGGAATAGAAAAACGCCTACCTTCAGGTTCAAGTTTCTCAGGCTTACCAATACGAACAGGGCGTATTCCAGCTTGACCTTGCAGTCTTTCAAGGGCATTATCAACAGCAAGGTTGGTTTGAGAAGTCAACAATATTCTGCTGTCAGGATTGCGACGAATTACCTGCCAAATGATTTCGGCGATTACCGTAGTCTTACCAGTTCCTGGAGGGCCTTGAATAAGAGCTAAATCCTGAGCAAGTACAGACTTTGTAACAGCTTCAAGCTGCTTCTCATTCAAATTGCCAATCTTATGAGCTCGAATGTCTTCTTTAGCTTCATCAATGTTTACCACAGTCTCGCTTGCATATTTTGGATCAAAGATGAAGTTAGGAAGATTAGGATTGATAGGTCTATGGTTGTATTTGCTTTCTGGCTTAAGGATACGATTCATTGCATTGCTTTGACGCATAAGTTCCATAGTCTCACCCATAGCAGGGAATTGAATGTAGTCCCCTGAACTGATGTGGAATTCATTCAGGTTAAGAGACTCTGCAATTTCCTCGTTGATTTCAATTACGGCATAATCTCTGCACCTTCTGATGCATGTACCAATGCTATAACTATGATTCTTCAGATACTTATATCTCTTGCTTTTGATAATTCTATCTTTAGAAAGATGACTTCGGTTCAACTCTTCGTCATCAACGTCGCTTAACTTATCATATTCCTTTCCATTGATATAGTTGACATTCTCATTGCGGAATTCAGATTGAAGTTTTCTATCTAATTCCTGCAAAAGTGAAGGATCCTCGACCAATGCCCATTGAGTAAAGCCCATGCGGTTTTCGTCATCGTAGACAATCTTAATTCCATGAATGCTTTTAAGGGAATCTTCAAGAATTCTTTCGATTTCATCTCTATCGTCAATCTCATTGAAGCGGAATTCAAATTGAAGCTCCTTTGCGTCTTTACTCAATTTGTTCTTGGTAAAATGTTCGCGCTTGTCTGTAAGTGCAACATTAACCTTTTCAAAAACGCTTCGACGATACTCTTCATTCTCACTTAAAAATTCAACTCTTGCGGTCGGGGAGTATGAAGGCACATCTGCAATTATGTCAGCTCCAATTTGCGAGAGAATGTCTTCTTTCAAAGAAATGTAGTCTTCTTCTGACTTTGGAGTAAAAATTACACATGAACGAGGAACATCAACTATAAGTGATGTTTTTCCGTAGTTGTTAAGTTTCAACTCTTGAAGAGCTATCTTATTAATTTGAGGAGCAAAAGCATAGAAGTACGTGCTATTTACATATTGGTCGGGATACTTTTTCCTAACTTCATTGAAAAGACGGCCTAATCTGCTGAGCTCGTTAGAATCATTTACAATCCAAGTGTAGGCATTTTCTTTTATATTGGAACCTTCAATCTCAATTGATGTGTCAATAGTTTGAGGGGAAATGCTAACCATACAACTTGAGAATCTGAGGCTATTAAATATCTCCTGTGATGTGTCAAGAGGGCGCTTTGTTGAAACGACAAAGTGTTTTCCATGAGGAACTATTTGAGCTGTATCTGGAAGGTTAGCTTTTAGCTCATCTATGTTAATACTCTCAGTTGATGGTGAAAGTGGCATAAATAGCTTTGTCGTAGGAACGACTTCGGCTATTCCCTTATGGTTTGTTTCAACAATCTTCTGAAGGAAAACAATATCTTTGTCAGAAGACAGCTGGAACTCGCCATCTTCATCCTTGTTTATCGTTACTCCAAAATCTTTCAACTCTTGGTCGATAACAGCCAAAACACTATTAAGCTCATCTGGATCAGAGATAATTGTTATCTTTCCCGTTACAGAGTTAATAGGCGTTGACTCTGCTGAGTAGCAATAGTCTCGGCCGATAGATTTTATATCTTCAATAGTATCATCAGAGATAGACTGATACTTGTCAAAAGAAATTAGGCATTCGCCATCTTCAATTATTACATCAACCTTCTGCTCACATCGTCCGACGAGTTTATCAAAAATGGCAGCCTTTAGGTTTTGAGCATAACTGTTCATGTCAAAGTTCAGTTTCAATGTACCTCCTTTTTGTTTTTGAACAGATTGGACCTTTATGAGGTCTCTTTTGTTTTCAAGAATTTCCTTAAGTCCATCAAGATACGCTTGCCACATTTCTTTGTCTGCCTCTATCTGTATCTCAATAGGCGGAATTTGCAAGGCAAAGCAATTCTTTAAGAACTCTTTAACTTCGTTGACATGATTAGTCCAATATGAACCAGTACCATTAAAGAGTTTAAAAGTGTTTTCATTAAGGTCAACAAACCTAACTTCGCATTTACGAGAAGCATACTGATTTACTTCCTCTGGAAGAACCATATTCTTCATTGTAAAATGCGGAGTCTTGAGTGTTACCTCGTCTTCTGAAAGCTGAGCCGTCATACAATATGGCTGCTCGTCAAATTTAATTGCTACTTCTTCTAAAACCTTGTTCTTGTCTTTTTGTTGGCGGTGAATGATGTAGCAAGTGTGAACTCCTGCCAATATAGAAATAGTTTCTGCGAAAGAGATAGAAGAGTTCTTGTCGTGAAATCTGGCATCATAATTAGTGTATCTTACAAACAAAGGAAGAGCTTCATTATCTTCGACAGTGCTGTAGATACCAGAATCAACTGGCCGTAAATCTAAATCTGCCATAATTTATTATTTTATAAAGTTTGTCCAATCAAAGGTATTATCTTCGGGTAAAGTTGATGTTGTATTATCTTGAGCCTGAGGAGGTGCAGATGGGGAATTTGTTCCTTCTGAATTAGGTTTTTCCTCGATTAATTGTATGGGACTACCTGGGATGAACCACCTCTTATATTTTAAAGGAACTTGCTTAATAGAATTTTTATTATAAAATACATTGGTAATTCTGGCTATCCCAGTGCCTGTAAAGTAGGCATAAAGTTTATTCTCTTCATCTTTGAAGATAAAAACTGCGGGATTGTCAATAACATCTTTAATGTAGTCATCTGCACAGGGATTGTCCTTAACCGATTCAAGAGACATTCGTAATAAAGGAGCCAATTCTTCAGCATCATTTACATAGGCCTCTTCAGGTTTCATTGTCTGATTTGGAAAATTATAATATCCTAACAGACGTATTTTGAAGTTGAATTTTGTATTCATTTTAGATAAACGATGCTTACGTTTCTATCATACATGTTTAATTGTGCTCGAACTATTGCATCATTCTCTATCATGACGACAATACCATAATTTTCGAATGAAGCAGCTTCAAATGGAGCTCCCATAGCCAAAGCGTTTTCATCGTAACCATAGCCTCGCAATTCTACGATGTTTCTATCTACATTGACAATTTTCATTCGTTTGGGTGCCATTTGAACATTGTTCTGCCAAAAAGGGTGCACTCCATCAAGGTTATACATTGTTATAGTATAACCCTCGTCCCCCTGTATATTATTTTCTATAACCAATCTCCGATTACACCCATAATTATGACCAGAAACATTTTGTCCATTTTGGAAACGGATATGATCCGATGAGTCGAAAGTTACTGACCCAGTTGAAGGGAAGTTGTTCCCTGTAATGAGGTTTTTTATGAAAGAATCCATTTTTTCGATTATTTTTTTTTGCAAAAGTATTACATTTTCTTTTTTCTGACAAGCCAAAGCATGTGATTTGTCACAACTTTATTGTCGTGAATCAAAGTTTCTACTTGTTCTGCTGTGACGTGAACAAATAGAAATGAGGGAAGAATTGGTTCTGTAATGATTCGTTTCTTGTCATGTTTCTTCACCTCTTTGTATCGCATAGGAACATAACATTCAAATCCTTTAGCTTCTACAAATGCTTTTGCTTTGATAATACGTCCATATGAAACTCGCAGAACGAACCATTGCTTGCTTGCATCAGGCACATTCTCTACCGACACCCCACCTTTGTTCTTCGAGATGGAGGGCGTACAAGAGGTAAGTCCTGCACTTGGACACGATGAGCCAGTGTCGGTAGGCTGCCCATTATACAATGAAGCGTTAGCCGTTAAAGGCTGTTTGGTGTTATCTTCCAATGTTTTGCTCAGAGGTTAGATTAAACCAATAGACTTTCTTTTGCAAGAATTGTCATATTTTGACTACAAAGATAAAGAAACTTACTGAGATGAAAGAAGAAAGCATTGTAAATCTTTGTACTGCAACCGCTTTTTAACATTTGAGAGATAGTTGGTGCGGCATATGCAACCAACCATCTCTAAGTTCTCACACGACTTATCGTGACTGCCCTTGTGACTTCTTTTTTGGTGATGCTCCTAGCCCCAACTTCTGTGTTCCGTCCCAATTAGTGAGTTGGTCAGCACAACCATTGGAGCCACCGAGTGAAACGTATGTATCTGCACAGCACGACATGTAATCAATGAACGAAAGGAAGTTCTGAATGATGGGTTCGGTATAAACAACTTCATCGGTAGCAAATAGTTTCGTCCAATGTGCGACACATTCTCTCCGATAGTAGCCACAACCATTCCAATCCATGCTTGCGAGAAATCTGTCAGCAGCAGATGCTACTCCTTGGGGAGAGTTGAGCGCAACATCGCCTTTTGTGGCAGTTGCCATAATACCATAATAGATTGCTTTGGCTTCTTTCTCATCGAAATCTATTCTGCTTGATTGCGAAAAGTTTTTGAGCTGTTCATTACCTTCACTAATGAATCGGTCAAGTACACCTTGGTATCTGTCTTGTCTTGCCTGTTCTTCACGTTTTGCCTCCGCTTCTTGTTCCTTGCGTTCTTCCACACGTTTAACAGCTTCAATTATTTCTGGCTGCTTTGTCAAGTCGTTCCATTGAAGAACCAAGATTTTGTATTTCTCCCATAGAGTATTGTAATCTGTTTTGAGCTTTGCAACATCTTCACTTTTAGAGGACAATTGGGTATTGAGACTTTCAATAACGGCATCCTTTTGAGCGGTTACTCGTCTGACTGCGTTCTCGTCAAGTTGCGATATGCGTTGTTTCACCTCCGTATTCTCGGCCTTTAGTGTATCATTCTCATTCCTCAATGCCTTATTCTCAATAATCAGTTTGTTGAGTTGCTGCATATAGTAAGTGTAAGTTTTGTTGACAGATGCCCGTATACCATTATTCTGCTTGTCACGTTCAGCGTTGATGGCAACGACAAGAGCCTTGATAGCATCATTGATGCTTGTTGTCCGTTCCTCTCGCCAAGCCCTTTGCCCGATGAGTGCAGGAATTGGGATGGCAAGTTCTTTCTTAACGGCATCCATTGCCTCTAGAATAGGTGTCTTGATATTGAGAAGAGGGAAGGTGAGTTCTTGCTTGTCAATAGTGGCAAGAACAGCGTATTTCTCCACCTTGTCAAGAGCAGCTTTCGCCTGTCGCTCGGCTTCAAGAACGACTTTGTTCTTATGCCTTCGTCCTCGTTTTTCCTCCTCGGACAATTCATTGTAAGGAATGCCGCGTGCAAGACCATACTTGCAGCCAACCTCATTGTGATAGTCT